>Ga0268265_10000024_pt1 | contig 266266 bp, 193 predicted proteins | sample KBSSwiS52_FD_190355 | JGI IMG/M metagenome (GOLD analysis project Ga0268265, IMG submission 190355) | Switchgrass rhizosphere microbial communities from Kellogg Biological Station, Michigan, USA - KBS Switchgrass S5-2 (SPAdes) (version 2) | ecosystem: Host-associated > Plants > Roots >... | reverse complement strand
CCCCAGAACGCCTCGACCTCCGACCAGTGGGCCAAGGCCATCAAGCTCTACAACCAGCAGGGCACCAGCCCCTGGTACGCCTCCAAGGGCTGCTGGGGCAAAAAGATCTGAACCACCTGCCAGGAGAACGCCGGAAGTAGCGGCACCTGCGTAGGAACAGCTGAAGCTGAATCAGGGACGGGTCCCGCGTCGACGACGTGGGACCCGTTCTCTTTTCTCCAGACCGGGGCAGGCGGATTCGCGCGGCGCCCGAGCGGCCCGCCGGGCCGGATGGTCATCAGGCGACGAGGTCTGGTCATGCCAAGTGGGCGGTGTGTGTCGGGTGGCCCCGGAAGACGGAAGGGTGATCGACCGCTAGCTTGGGTAGTCGATCGTCGATCGCGGGCCGATGGCGGCTCACCGGCGGTCGGGAGGCGGCGATGAGCGCACCGAGCACCCGTGCGGACGACCCTGCGGACGACCCTGCGGACGGGCTGGCGGACAGCAGCGGCTGCGGTCCGGGGGACATTCCGGTCCAGGACGGTGTCGATCCGAGCCGGACCGCCCGTGGGCCGCGGCAGCAGTGCGACCTGATCATGAAAGGCGGGATCACCAGCGGGATCGTGTATCCCCGCGCGATCGCCCAGCTGCACACGAGGTACGACTTTCGCAGCATCGGGGGTGCGTCGGCGGGGGCCATCGGGGCGGCGCTGACCGCCGCGGCGCAGTACGGCGAGTACCAGCAGCGTCGAGATCCGGACCGAACCGGCGGTTTCGAGGCGTTGATGATGGCGAGCGAAGAGATCGCCCGGCCAGGCCAGCTGGAGGGCCTGTTCCAGCCGAGTCGGGGAACCGACTGGGTGTTCCGGCTGATTTTCGGCCTGCAGCGGGCCGGCGCGTCGTGGCCAGGTCGCGGCCGGGTCGCCCTGGCGTGGGTGGGGCGCTATTTCTGGCCGCAGATGCTGGTGGCGGCTGCGGTCGCGTTCGGCGGCCTGCTCGGGGTGCTGTACGGCTTCGGCGGCAGTCTGGACGAGCAGCGCTGGTATGGCTGGGTGTTACTCGTTCCGGGTGTCGTCGTCACCGCCCTGCTCGGCCTGGTCGGGGCGCTGGTGGCCAGGGTGCTGTGGACCGTGCGCGGCCTGCCGGCCATCTTCTATGGCGCCTGCACCGGCATGCCGTCCGGGACCGGCGGCCGGGAGGCGCTGACCCAGTGGCTGCACCGGCAGATCCAGGCCTGCGCCGGCCGGGCCACCAGTGACGCGCCACTGACCTTCGCCGAGCTGTCCGAGCCGGGCCACGCGGACGAGAAGATCAGCCTCGAGATGATGACGACCGACCTCAGCGCCGCCCGCCCGCACGGCCTGCCGTTCACCGGCGAGGCGTTCCTCTATTCACCGGCCGAGTTCGCCCGGCTGTTCCCCGACGACGTGCTCGACCATCTCGAACGGTCCAGCACTCCGGTGACGGTGGCGCCGGTGGCCGGGACGCCCGCGCCGGGCGCACCCACCGACCTGCGCACCTTCCCGAGCCAGGACCTGCCGGTGATCGTCGCCACCCGGATGAGCCTCAGCTTTCCCGTCCTGATCTGCGCCGTTCCGCTGTGGGTGCAGGGGATGGACGGCGCCGGGCCCATCCGGCACTGGTTCTCCGACGGCGGGATCGGGAGCAACTTCCCGATTCACTTCTTCGACACCTGGCTACCGAGCCGGCCGACCTTCGGCCTCGACCTGGTCCCGTCGCCCCGAGGCAGGAAGGGCAAGACCGAACGGGTCCGTCGGCCCCGCCGCACCGCCCCGCCGCCCGTCGGCACCGCGCCGCGCGGCACCGCCCCGCCTGTCGGTGCTTCCAGCGAGGCCGCTCGCCCTGCCACCGCGGCGGCCGCCGGGCCGCCGGTCGCTGGGTCTTCCCCGGCCGCCGCGGCGTCCGCGCCGGTGACGCTCGCACCAGCCGCGGTAGTCGCCAAGGCCCGTCGGCGGGTGCGCAAGGTCGCGCAGATCGAGAGCCTTGTCGGGTTCCTGCTACAGATCCTCGACACGTCGCTGAACTGGCGTGACTCGCTGCAGGCCGAGCTGCCTGGTTTCTGGGAACGAATACGCTCCGTCGAGCTGCCCGACGGCACCGGAGGCATGCACATCACCATGTCGCCGGACCAGATCGCGAATCTGGCCGCGAGCGGCGGTGCGGCCGGCGAGGATTTCCTGAGCACCTTCGACTGGCATGACCATCTGTTCGCCCGGTACACCCTGCTCATGCGTCATCTGCAGGAGAATCTCGTCAGCAGCACCGACACGACGACAATGACGAAGGCTTTCACCCCGGAGTTCCAGGAGATGCTCGCGAACCTCGGCCAGCGGTTCGGGGGCGGTGCGACGGGTGTTTACAACGATGCGTGGGGAACCGCGGCCCGCGACCGCACGCGCGCGCTGCTCGGGCTCGCCGAGGACTGGGCCGCGGCGCCCTCGCTGAGTTTCATCCAGGGCGACGACCCGACGCCGCCGCCCGTCATGCGGATGCGTCCGAAGGTCTGACGGCGCCGCGCGGAGACCGTGGCGCGCGCTGGCGCGGCCGCGGTCCCCGAGACCTCCACGCCGCCGCCCGCGCGGCGGGAACTGCTCGACACGCTCGGCCCGGAGGGCCTGCGCCGCCGGGAGGTTCCCGCGTGAGCATGATTGGCAGGGGTGCCGCCGCGTGCCTTGGGGACGGCGGAGACGGTGTTCGCTCTGTGGCCCGGCCCTGTGGCCCCGCCAAGCCGGCGATCATACCTCCCGACGCCAGTAGCGCAGGCGAGTCGGACCGCGTGGGCCTCGAAAGGGCGAGGCCCCGCGTCACCGGACGCGGGGCCTCATGGTGTGGCGGGACCTGGGGGGTGGGAGGCCGGCTCCGATCCGCGCGGCGGGCGGGGTCGGCGGCCGTTTCCCCAGGTCCTTGTCGATCAGCGTTCAGATCTTTTTGCCCCAGCAGCCCTTGGAGGCGTACCAGGGGCTGGTGCCCTGCTGGTTGTAGAGCTTGATGGCCTTGGCCCACTGGTCGGAGGTCGAGGCGTTCTGGGGCAGGCCCTTGCCGCCGAGTCCGTGCCAGGTGGAGGGCAGGAACTGGAAGAGGCCGCCGGCGCCGATGGAGTTGACGGCGTGGGCGTTGCCGCCGGACTCGCACGGGATGACGGCGGACAGGAACCGCTGGGCCGAGGCCGGGTGGCTGGCCGCGTGGGCGGGCGCGGTGACGGCGAGGCCGGTGCCGACGGCGGCAGCGAGCGCGGGGCCGAGGACGAGCGCGCGGGCGCGGTTGGAGATGCCACGACGTGCCAAGAGTCTTCTGGTCCTTTCCCTCGCCTACGGAGGACGGACGCGTCAACGGCAGCGGCAGCGCACCGGAAAGTGCGAACACATATCCGGTGGAGTCCTGGGAAAAGGCTGTGCTGGCCGCGACACCGGCATTGCGGTGCCCGCTGGTCCGTCTCCGGTCCCTGCCATCGGGTTCGAAGATGATGCGCCGTGGGTCGGCGGGGGCAGTGATACGGCGTCCCGCCCGGCGTGTGCCCGTTCGAGCACTGGAAACACCATGACAGCCGGGACGGGTGGCTGGCAAACCCCGACACCGACGTGACCCACATCACCGGGCGAGGCGAGCGAAAAGAATGCCGGCGACCCCCGGGAAACCGATCGGAAATCGTCGCGCCACGCGCACGGTCGTAGTCGTCTCGTGGTGAATGTTCGCCAGCGTGACCCGGTGGTCGCCGACCTGTGCGCACCGTCCACTGGTCGCCACACCCGGTCAGCTGCTGTGGCGAACGCCACGGCGGGATTCCGTTGCCGGACATTGGCGTCATTACGTCGATTTGGCCGACGAGTGAGTTCGTCTTCCGCGGCCGGAAGGCGTTCGACGCATTGCGCCTTTGATCCTTGGACGGGGCGTCAGGCGGCCCTGTGCCGCACGCGCAGGCGGCGGATTCCATAGATCACGCGGTACCGGTCGTGATCCTGGAATCGGCGTAGCGGCCACAGGGCCGTGGTGCCCTCCAGCGGGCTCGCGTGCAGCATCAGGTGGTCCTGCGCCGCATGCTCGCCGGTGCAGACGGCCACGTGGTTGACCGGGAAGTCGGCGAAGTTGAGCAGTTCGCCGTCCTGGTACCGCGGCACGAACTCGTCCAGCGGGACGCGCGGCCGAGCGGTGCCCAGCCAGACCAGGTCGCCCGGCCGCAGCGCGCCCGCCGGCGGCACGGGCTCGAAGTGGTCCAGGTCGTGGAACAGCTCCAGCGCCTGGGAGCCGGCGGGAAGGGGACAGCCGAACAGGTCACGGATCACCAGGTGGGCGAGAGCGACGCAGTTCAGCCCGTCGCGCCGAGCGTCGTCCCAGCTGCGCACCCGTGCGGGGCCCTGGGAGAAGACGTAACGCAGCGCCGGGTCGAGACAGGACTCGAAGACCTCGTTCACCCGCGCCTCCGGCAGACGATGGTTTCTCCGACACGACCAGAACCACAGCTGGCGCCACGGAGACGGCCGCGGCCAGCGTGCGCGGCGCCGGCCTATCGGCGCGCGGGCGCTGTCGTGCCGAAGAGCTGGGCGATGTAGGGGGTCGGCGGGTTCTCGGCGAGGCCGGCGGGCGTGCCCGCCGCGTCGACGGTACCGGAGCCGAGGACGATGAGCCGGTCGGCGAGGGCGGCCGCGTCCGTCGGGTCGTGGGTGACGACGAGAACGGCGGCGCCGGTCGCCGGCAGCGTCGCGCGCAGGAAGGTCCGCAGGTCGACGCGGGTGGTCGCGTCGAGGGCGGCGAGGGGTTCGTCGAGCAGCAGGAGGCGGGGTCCGGTGGCGAGCGCCCGGGCGAGGGCGACCCGTTGCGCCTGCCCGCCGGACAAGGTCGCCGGCCGGCGCGGGCCATAGCCGGACAGGCCCATCCGGTCGAGCCAGGCGTCGGCCGCGTCGTGCGCGGCACGCCGGGAGGCCAGGCGGCGGGCGCGCAGGCCGAAGGCGACGTTGTCACGCACCGACATGGTCCCGAACAGCAGGTAGTCCTGGAAGACAAGCCCGACGGGGCGTCGGCGAGGCTCGACGAACCGGTCCGCCGCCGGGTCGTCGAGGACTTCGTCGTCGAGCATGATCCGCCCGTCGCGCAGGGGCAGCAACCCGGCGAGCGCCGCGAGCAGGCTGCTCTTGCCCGCGCCGTTCGGCCCGAGCACCCCGACGACCTCCCCGGGCGCCACGTCCAGGGCCACATCCAGCGCGAACGGCCCGCGGTCGACGACGACATGCGCCCGCAGTCCGGTGGCGCCCGCCTCGCCGGTCGTCGCCACGGCGCCATCTGGCTTGTCCCGGCCTGCCTGGCTCGTCACAGTGTCATCCGGCTTGCCCTGGCCTGCCTGGCTCGTCACTGCGCCGCCCGGGCGACGGCGTCCCGCGCGGAGGGCAGCCAGCGGCCGCGCAGGGCGGCGAGGACGACGACCGAGGTGACGAGCAGCACCAGCGACAGGGCGATCGCCGCGTCCGAGTCGGTCTCCATCGCCGAGTAGACGGCCAGCGGCATCGTCCGCGTGGTCCCCGGGAGGCTGCCCGCGAAGGTGATCGTCGCGCCGAACTCGCCCAGCGCCCGAGCCCAGCACAACACGGCGCCGGCGCCGATCGACGGCGCCACCGCCGGCAGCGTCACCCGTCGGAACGTGTACCAGGACGACGCGCCCAGGGTCGCCGCCGCGTCCTCGTAGCGCCGGTCGACGCCGAGGAGCGCGCCCTCGACCGCGACGACGAGGAACGGCATGGCGACGAACGTCTGGGCGACCACGACGGCCGTCGTGGTGAACGGCAGGCTGACCCCGAAGGCGTCGTAGGCGTAATGGCCGACGACGCCGCGCCGGCCGGCGGCCAGCAGCAGCGCCACGCCGCCGACGACGGGCGGCAGGACCATCGGCAGGGTCACCAGCGCCCTGGCGAGCGCCCGGCCCGGGAACTCCACCCGGGCGAGCAGCCACGCCAGTGGCACGCCGAGCAGGGCCGATAGCACGGTCGCCACGGTCGCCGTGCGGATCGACAACCACAGCGCCTCGCGGACGCTGGCCTCGCGCAGCAGCCGCGGCAGGGCGTCCCACGGCGCCCGCCAGAGCAGCCCGACCAGTGGCAGCAGCACCAGCAGCGTGCCGAGTACCGCCGGCACGACGAGCGGCCACGGCAGGCCACCGCGCCGCCGGCCGCCCCGCTGCGGCCGTCGGCTCGGCCGTCGGCTCGGCCGTCGACTTGGCCGTCGACTTGGCCGTCGCCGGCGGTCGGCTCCGGGAGCAGTCATAACCGGGTCATTGTGGCTGGCTGAAGCCGGCCTTGCTAAGAACGTCACTGCCCGTGGAGGACAGGACGAAGTCGACGAACGCCTTGCCTGTCTCCTGATGGTCGCCGCCGGTCAGCGTGGCGATGGGGTAGTCCGTCGAGGCGTTCTGGGCAGCCGGAATCTCGACGCCGAGCACCTTGTCGCTGGCCGCGGCGACGTCGGTCCGGTAGACCAGCGCCGCGTCGACCTCGCCGAGCTGGACGAGCGACAGCACCGCCTTGACGTCCTGGCCGAGCGTCGTCGGCTTGACCGTCACGCCCGCCTTCTTCAGCGCTGCGAGGGCGGTGGCGCCGCAGGGCACCTGCTCCTCGCAGAGAGCGACCTTGACGCCGGGCTTGGCGAGGTCGGCGAGGCTCGTGATGTGCGCCGGGTTGCCCGGCGGGACGGCGATCTCCATGCTGTTGCGGACGAAGACCGTCGGGGTGGCGGCGGTCAGGTTCGCGTCGGTGACCTGCTTCATCGTGGAGTTGCTGGCGGAGGCGAACACGTCGGCCGGGGCGCCGGCGGTGATCTGCTGGGCGAGCGCGGAGCTGGCCGCGAAGTTCAGCTTCACCTCGGCCCCGGGGTGCGCGGCCTTGAACTGCTTGGCCAGGTCAGTGAACGTCCCGGTGAGCGACGCGGCGGCGAACACGGTCACCGGTGTGCCCAGCGGGTCCTTCGTGGGCGACGCGGACGCGCTTGCAGACCCATCGGCCGACGCCCCCGCGCCGGTGGTGTCGTCGCCACACGCGGCCGCACCCAGCGCCAGCGCCGCGGTGGCGAGCAGCACGGCCAGCATGCCTCGGCCTCGGCCTGTCCGGCGCCGTCGCCCCTCGTCCGCCCGCGTGCCACCCATCGACCCGTCGTTCGTCGGCGAGTCGCTCGCCGACGGTCCGGCGGCCCGACGCGTCGCGTCGGCCCACGATCTGATCATTTCGCCCCACCCCCGCACGAGGAAACGCCGGCCGGATGCCCCGGCCGGCCAGATCGGCGACCGCGCTGTCGCCACCGCTGTGCGCCCGAAGGCGCGCCGCCTACCGCCGGACCGGCAGCTCGACGACGACGTTGGTCGCCTTCACCGCCCCGACCGCGAGCACCCCGGGCTCCAGCCCCAGCTCGTCGGCTGCCTCCCGGCTCATCAGTGAGACCACCCGGTAGGGGCCGCACTGCAGCTCCACCTGGGCCATCACGCCGTCACGAACGACCCGGGTGACGATCCCCGGAAAGCGGTTGCGCGCGGACTCGCCCACCACCGGCATCCGGCCAAGCGCCGGATCGTTCGAGGAGCTGAGCTCGCTCGCGAACCGGGCCAGCTCCGCGGCCTCGATCGCCTGGCGGCCTGCGTCATCCCGGACTGTCGGTAGCCGGCCGCTGTCCGCCCATCGGCGCACTGTGTCGTCGCTGACCCCTAGCAGCGTGGCGGCCTCGCTGATCCGAAAGTTCGGCACGTTGGGAACAATACAGACGCACCCACGGAAGTGCTTTGCAGATCGATCCGCAAACGCGGATCAACAGTCGCTGGCGCCTACGGTCAGGCCATGCAGAGTCGACCATCCGGTCCCGCGGCCCCACCTGAGTGTGGTTGCCTGATACCACCAGGTTTCCCTGCTCCGAACCGGCCGAAGGAGGCGCGACAGCGACACTCGCCCGCCGCTGGCCCGGCTGGTGTGCCCCGCTTCGCGTCCCAGCGGCCCCTGCCATGTGGGGGTACGCCGTCGATGACCGTCGACGTCACCAAAGGCGCCAGCGTCGCGCTGAGCAAGGAGGGCTCGGACCTCACCCGGGTGACCGTCGGCCTCGGCTGGGACCCCGCCCCCAGCAGCGCCGACGAGGACTTCGACCTCGACGCGAGCGCGCTCGTGCTCGGCGCCGACGGGCGGATCGTGTCTCGGGACTACTTCGTCTTCTTCAACAACCTGACGAGCACGTACGACGAGGTCACCCACCGCGGCGACAACCTCACCGGTGAGGGCGGCGGAGACGACGAGCAGATCGACGTCCAGCTCGACAAGCTGTCGGGCACGGTCGAACGGGTCGTCTTCGCGGTCACCATCCACAACGCGGACTACCGCAGGCAGAACTTCGGCGACGTGCGCAACGCCTACATCCGGGTCGTCGACGCCACCCGAGGCGGCGAGCTCGCCCGCTACCACCTCACGACCGAGGCGGCCACCGAGACCGCGATGCTCTTCGGTGAGCTCTACCGTGACAGCGGGGGCTGGCACTTCCGCGCGCTCGGCCAGGGCCGGCGCGACGGGCTCGCCGGCATAGCCCGCCAGTTCGGCTTCGACGTATAAACGGACGGGCGGCGTCGTTCGAGCCGTCCGAAGTGGGCGCTGTCGGCTGGACGTCCTGCTTGTCCTTGTTTGAGGCAGCGCGCGACGAGGTAGATAGCGAGCGTTCCACTGTCTCCCGTCGGAGGGATTCCCGTGCTAGTCACCATCATCTCCTGGATCATTCTCGGCCTCATCGCCGGCGCGGTCGCTCGCCTGCTGGTGCCGGGCCCGGACCCGATGAGCATCCCGGCGACGATCCTGCTCGGTATCGCCGGCTCGTTCGTTGGCGGTTTCCTCGGCTACGTACTCTTCGACAAGGACCTCGGAGAGGGCGCCCTGCAGCCCTCGGGCATCATCGGCTCCATCATCGGCGCCATCATTCTGGTGCTGCTGGTCCGGGCCACCCGGCGCCGGCGGGTGCTGCGGTAAGCAGCCAGGCAACCGGCACAATCCGACGGTGCTGGCCCGTCCGCCCAGCCAGGGGTGAATCCTGACGGGAACATGAGGCGTTACCTGAACGCGGGGTGTGGCATGCGGCCATACCCCGCGTTTTGTTTCGGAATTACCTGCCGCTCGGGACGGCCGAGCCAAAAGGCACGATCCGGTCAGACCGCGATGCCGGCGGCCCGGGCGGCGGACAGCCAGGCCGGGAACTCGCCGAGCATCCGGCGGTAGAGCGTCTCGTCGTCGATCGCGTCGAGGTCGTCGACGGCGAAGAACCCGGCATTGTCGACGAGCCGGCCGGAAAGCGTGTCCAGCTTCTCGAGGATGCCGTACTTCGCCCGCCCGACCCCGACGAACTGCCAGAAGATCGGGAGGCTGGCCGCCCGGCGCAGCAGGTCGGCGATCAGCCGGTCACGGTAGAGGCCGCCATCGGTGAGCACCAGGACGAGCGTCGGCGGCGGCGAGGGCAGGCGCTCGAAATGCTCGACGATGAGCGCCATCACCTTCTGCTCCTCGTTCTGCCCGCCGATGCCTTCCCAGTTCGGGATCGGCCAGCCGGCCGCCCGCGCCGCGTCCTCGCGGGCCAGCGTCGCGTCCGCGCCACCCTGCCCGGTCGTCGCCTTGCGCATCCGGACGTAGAGCGGGATCCAGTCGGCCAGGTAGTCGACGCGAAGCGGAGGTAGCGCGAGCGGCTCCGTCGCGTAGGACCAGACCTCGAGCGTGCCGTCGTCGTCCATGGCCGCGGCGATGGCGGCGACCCGTTCGACCACGCGGGCGACGGTGCCTGCCTTGTACAGCTGGCGCATCGACCCGCTGGCGTCGAGCGCCAGCGCGACTCGCGCCTGACGGCCGGCGATGCCCTGCCCCGTCAGCACGGTCTGCACGGTCTTCTTGCGCAGGTCAAGGCGCTTGCGCATGTCGATCCGCGCGTCACCGGCTGCCGGGACGTCGGCGGCTGCCGGGACGTCGGCGGTGCGGGCTGACGAGGCGGCGGCAGGAGCGCCGGCCCGGCTCGGCGCGGCTGGTGCGGCCGCGTTGACGTCCTCGTCGCCGCCGACGTCAACGCCGTAGTCGGTGGCCAGGCCGGCGAGTCCCGAGGCGTAGCCCTGACCGACCGCGCGGATCTTCCAGGCGCCACCCCGCCGGTAGACCTCGACGACGACCAGCGCCTTCTCCGGCCCGAGCGGTGGCGAGGCGAAGCTCACGACCTCGGCGGCACTGGCCAGTTCCCTGACCGTGGCCCACACGCCCAGCCCACCGAACGTCAGCTGGGGGGTGACGACGTCGATCGTCGCGGTCACGGCAATCGACTGGACGTCTGCCGGCTGGCCGGCGAGGTCGATCGTGATCACCTCGGCGGCGCCGTCCGGCGTGCGGCCGATGTGGCGGATCGACCCGTCCGGGCTGCTGGGCGCGTTGAAGAAGATCATGTCGGCGTCCTCGCGGACCTTGCCGTCGGCTCCCAGCCGCAGCGCGCAGACGTCGAGCGTGGTGCTGGCTGCGCCGCCGCCGGCCGGCCGCCAGCCGACCGTGATCTCGAGTGCCCGGTCCGGAAGCGCGGCGTTCGCGCCTTTCGTCAGTTCCACGCGCGTCATCTTGCTCTTGGCCGGGCGTATCTGTGCAGGCCGGTCCCGTAGAGCCCGCCCGCGGGCTGCTCAGGTGTCGGCGGCGTGCTCGGCCCAGTCGGCGGCGATCTCGCCGAAGACGGCGGCGTCGCCGTCGTGGTTCCAGTAGGCGGTCGCGACCTGCACGGCCTGCGCACCGGCGCGCAGGAAGTCGGCGACGTCGCGGCCCGTCGTGACGCCGCCGGCTCCGACGATCGCGATGCTCGAGGGCAGCAGTCGGCGCAGCTGGCGGACCTGGCCGAGGGCGACGGGGCGCAGCGCCGGCCCGGCGAACCCGGCGAGCTCCACCCCGATGGCGGGTCGTCCGGCATCGTCGAAGGCCAGCGCATTCGGGAAGGTGTTGGTCGCACAGACGTAGCCGGGCCCGCCGCGCCGGCCGTTGCCCAGGGAGGCGTGCTCGCCGGTGGTGAGCTTGCCGAGCACCTCGGCCAGGCCCGCCAGGGCCTCCGGGTCGGAGAACGGCGAGATCTTCACGCCGTAGGGGATCGGGGCGCCGGCGGCGCGCAGCGTCTCGTCGACGGCCGCGCAGATGGCGGCGGTCTGGCCGGGGTCGAAGCAGGCGATGCGTTTCTGCGAGCCGCCGTCCCAGACGTTGGGGCAGGCGAGGTTGAGCTCGAGCAGGTCGACACCGGTCGGCGCGGCCGCCGCGGCGACCTGGGCGTAGTCGTCGACCGAGAACCCGGCGATGCTGAGCACCAGCGGCTTGCCGGCGTGGTGCGCGAGGTTGGCCATCGCCCGAAGGTGCTCCCGGTAGTAGCCCAGGCCCCGGTTGGGCAGGCCGAGCGCGTTGAGCGAGAAGCCCGCGCCGGAGTGGTAGGTGGCGCCGGAGTTGCCGGCGCGGGGGGCGACGGTGATCGAGCCGACCATCACCGCCGCGGTGGCCGAACGGGCGAGCTCGGCGACGTCTTCGAGCGACTTGCCCGTGCCGGCCGCGTTCATGACCGGGTGCTCCAGGTCGATTCCGCACAGCGCCGGCATCGGTCCGCCCCCTTCGGGCCGCGTACCGGCGGCCGGCCGACCCGGCGTCCCTCGCCGATGGCGCTTCCCATCTTGCCCGCCGCAGGCCGCCTCGGCGATTCCGGCGGGACGTGACTGTCCGGCCGGGTCTGTCCTCGTCCGGGGCGGCGGCGTTGGCGCCCGGGACGAGGCTGGGGAAACGAGACTGCAGTGGGGGAGAAGGTTGGCCGGGTCGGGCTGGCGGTCAGACCGTTCTAGCCGAGAAGGCTGTCGATGAGGGAGATGCCGCCGTCAGCCGACTGGCCGATCTCGAAGCACTTGTCCGTGCCGCGCAGATAGCCGGTCGTGAAGGCGGCCGTGCGCTGGGTGGGGTTGCCGTGCGCGCCCTCGTCAATGTTGGCCTCCGAGGCGAACCAGTTGCCGCCGGAGTCGCCGAGGCTGAAGAACAGCACCGCGCCCTTGGGGACGTCGGTCAGTGGCAGCCGGTCGGCGTCGTGGGTGAACTTCGACGTCGCGCCGGCGAGGCAGTCGGCCTGGTTCTCCTCGGAACGGGACACCACGCCGGTCTTGTCCGCCAGCGTGCTCGCCCGGTGACCGAGCTCGTGCATCAGGACGAACATCGGGTAGGGGGCGCCGCCCTGCTTGTAGAGCTGGTCCAGGAACTCGACGCTGTAGGCGACCGTGTCGTCGAGCGTGCAGTAGAACGCATTGCTTTCGAAGTCGGCCGCGTCGCCGTCCTCGGTTCCGCACTTGTTCTGCGGGATCTCGCCGTCGTGGTACTCGATGAAGCGCGGCTCCGTCCAGATCTTGCCCAGCTTCTGCGACCAGAACGTGTTGGCGCCTCCTGGGCAGCCAATGGGTCCTGTGATGACCTTGAGGGCGCCATCAGGGGTGTCTGCGGAGCCACCACACTCGGCGCTCGCCTGGGTCTGGTCCCCGGCCGTCACCGTCGTGTCCGGCGTACCCGTGCCCGTCGGCTGACAGGCCGCGAGCATTCCCCCCGACAACACCACCGAAACCGTGATAGCGGCGATTGTCGCCCATCTCGTACGCACGCCGGCGACCGTATCGTTCCGACGGCGGTAGGCGGCGAGCGCGTCGGCACAGCGACAGTGCTATGCCTCTGAGTCTGAGCTCAGCCTCCGAGCTCAGTCTCTAGCCGCCCGCGCTAGCCACCCGTCGGCGACGCACGGTGAACTACGCGTGGCGAGCGGTACGGCCGTGGCGCTGGTGGGCGCCCGGACGCCGCGCAGCCGTGCCGGAACTGCGCGCGATCCACGGTGCGGCGCGGGCGTCGCCCGCCTATGTCGCGCCATCATGTCGGACGCATCCACACATCTGGAGTGTAGAGCAGCCGATTGTGGGTAATTCCCGGCCAACACCAATACCGTTCTCCTCGGGAGTGACGATGGCCGCGGTCCGTACCTACACCAGGACGTCGATCGGGACGCTTCTGTATCTCATCATTGGATTGATCATCACGGTGAATCAGGGTTACTGGCACGCGGACAAGTGGGACGGCCATTTCTTCGGCAGCCTGCTCACTGCCCTGGTGGCCACTGTTCTCTGGCCGGTCGCCCTGTTCTACACCTTCATCCTCGCCCATCGGTAACTCGTCGCCGCGCTCCCGCCTGGACCCTCGGACTCCCGCCGCCGGCCCGCCTTACCTGGCGCCGGTCTGGCGGCGGGACGGCGGCGTGCGAGGGAGCCTGCGCATCCTGACCCCTGATTGCGCATGTCACGTAATGGTGACGGGGGTGCCGACCGGAAGAAGTTCGGCGAGTTCGGTGATGTCCTCGTTGCGCAGTCGGATGCATCCCATGCTGACGTCGGTGCCGACGCGGTCCGGCTGGTTGGTGCCGTGCAGGCCGATGATGCCGTCGGCGCCGTTGAACGTCGTGACGACGTCGGAAAAGCCCGACAGGCCGAACGCATATGGCCCCCAGGGCCCGGCCGGGCTCGCGGGTTTGAGTAGTTCAGCCAGGTAGAAGCGGCCCGCCGGGGTCGGTGTGCTCCCAGTTCCTATACCGACCGGGTAGACCTGTTCCGGCTTTCCGTCCTTGAAGACGGTGAGCTGGTGACCGGCCCGGTCGACAGTCAGCGAGAACGGAGTCGCCGTGAGCTGGACACCGGCGCGGCGGATCCACCCCGTCGTCCCGTTCGGCCGGACGGGTAGCGCCACCCGCAGCCAGTCAGGGTCATAGCGCTCGACCAGCAGCGCCAGCGGCGCGCCCTGGGCGTTCGGGTTGGCGAGCGTGCGGGCGGCGCTCTCGGCGGCCGCGCCGGTCGGCGGCCTGTCAGATGGAGGGCTCGGCCTAGCCGCCTCGTCGCCGCCGGACGCGGTCCCGGGCGACGCGGTCCCGGGCGACGACTCGGCGAAGACCGGGACGTCGCGGTCCTGCGGCCAGGCGACGAGGCGCCACCCCGTTGGCAGGTGCGCCGGGTCGAGGCGGCCGTCGGCGCCCGCGCTCGCCGTCGGCCGCGCCAGGGTCGCGGGGGCGCTCGGCTTCGGCGTGGGCTTCGCCGCGTCGTCCTTCCCACACCCGGCCGTGAATGTCCCGACGGCCGTGAGGACCGCGAGCGCGATCCCCGCACCGGCCCGCCGGGCGAGGCGGGACGTGGCGGTACGCCCGTCGCGCGGACGGGCCTGGGTGCCCCCTGGATCGTCCCGGGGGAGCGTCGTCCTCAGGTCAGCCTGCCGCCCCAGCACCGCTCGCGCCCTCCCGCCCACCACGCCACCACCCGTCTCGGGGAGGCTACGTTGCGTAGCAGCAAGTGCGGCGGAGCTGAGGAGTTCGAGGGCGAACCGCCCGGACAGCCCCTTCCTCACCGGTCGGCGGCCCCGGGCGCGGCTCGGTCAGGCCTGGCGGCCGGCCGCCAGCGCCCGCGTTGACCGCCGATCCCGGCGGGGAAGCGGCAGCCGATCAGCGTCCAGTGCGGGGGACGCCGTTCTCGTCGACGAGGCCGGCCCGACGCAACGCCTCGGCGATCGCGCCGGACGGCGGCGGCGCCGAGCGCCCACCGCGCTGGCCGCCCCCGCGCTGGCCACCGCTGCGACCGCCGCCGGCACCGCCGCGCGCGTCGCCTCGGCCACCGCCCCCGGTAGCGCCGCCCCCGCCCCCGGAGCCGCCGTCGCGCCTGGGCCCCCGGCTGCCGCCGCTGCGGTCCCCGTCCCGGGACTCACGCCCGCCGTCCCTGCCGCCCTGGCGGCCGCCACCGCGTGGATCGCCGGCGGACTGCCCGGCACCGCCCCGCCCGCGCGGGCCGCCACCGCCGCGTGCCTCCCGCGGGCCGCCGCCCTGGCCGCCGGTCCGCCCCGTGGAACCGCCGCCCCCGCCCGCCTGGTCGGCTGCGTCGTCGTCGAGCCGGAGGGTCAGCGAGATCCGCTTGCGCGGGATGTCGACGTCGAGGACCTTGACCTTGACGATGTCACCCGGCTTGGCGACCTCACGCGGGTCGCGCACGAACGACTTCGACATCGCCGAGACGTGCACGAGGCCGTCCTGGTGCACACCGACGTCGACGAAGGCGCCGAAAGCGGCCACGTTCGTGACCACGCCCTCCAGCACCATGCCCGCGACCAGATCCTTGATCTCGTCGACGCCCTCCGCGAACGTCGCCGTCTTGAAGGCCGGGCGCGGGTCGCGGCCAGGCTTCTCCAGCTCGGCGAGGATGTCGGTCACCGTCGGCAGGCCGACCTGGTCGTCGACGAAGTCCGTGGCCTTGACGGTGCGCAGCGCCGCGGTGTTGCCGATCAGCCCGCGGATGTCGGTGTTCGTCGCGGTCAGGATGCGCCGGACGACCGGGTAGGACTCCGGGTGGACGCTGGAGGCGTCCAGCGGGTCGTCGCCGCCGGGGATGCGCAGGAAGCCGGCGCACTGCTCGAACGCCTTCGGCCCGAGCCGCGCCACCTCCCGCAGCGCCGCGCGCGTGCGGAACGGCCCGGCGGCGTCCCGGTGCGCGACGATGTTCTCCGCCAGGGTGGCGCCGATGCCGGACACCCTGGTGAGCAGCGGCGCGGACGCCGTGTTCACGTCGACGCCGACGGCGTTCACACAGTCCTCGACGACGGCGTCCAGCGAGCGCGACAGCTTCACCTCGCTGACGTCGTGCTGGTACTGGCCGACGCCGATCGACTTCGGGTCGATCTTGACGAGCTCGGCGAGCGGGTCCTGCAGCCGGCGCGCGATCGAGACGGCGCCGCGCAGCGACACGTCCAGCTCCGGCAGCTCGCGGGAGGCGAAGGCGCTCGCCGAGTACACCGACGCCCCGGCCTCCGACACGACGACCTTGGTGAGTTTCAGGTCGGGTGCCCGCTTGAGCAGCTCCTCGGCGAGCTTGTCGGTCTCCCGGGACGCCGTGCCGTTGCCGATCGAGATCAGGTCGACGTGGTGCGTCGCGCACAGCGCACCCAGCTTCGCCAGCGCCTCGTCCCAGCGCCGCGCCGGCATGTGCGGGTAGATCGTGTCGGTGGCGACGACCTTGCCGGTGGCGTCGACGACGGCGACCTTCACCCCGGTGCGGAAGCCGGGGTCGAGGCCCATCGTCGCGCGGGTGCCGGCGGGGGCGGCGAGCAGCAGGTCGCGCAGGTTGGCGGCGAACACCGCGACTGCCTCGTCCTCGGCGGCCTGGAACAGCCGCAGCCGCAGGTCGATACCCAGGTGGACCAGGACGCGGGTGCGCCACGCCCAGCGAACCGTGTCCGCGAGCCAGCGGTCGGCGGGCCGGCCGCGGTCCGCGACGTCGAAGCGGGCGGCGATCCGGGTCTCGTACCCGGACGGCACTGCGGACGACCCCGTGGGCGGCGCCGTCACGTCGGCGTCCTCGGGCTCCGGGTCGAGGTCGAGGTCGAGGACCTCCTCCTTCTCGCCCCGGAAGAGCGCCAGGATCCGGTGCGAGGGCAGCGAGGTGAACGGCTCGTCGAACGCGAAGTAGTCGGAGAACTTCGCGCCGGTCTCCTCCTTGCCCTCGCGGACCTTGGAGACGACCCGGCCGCGCGTCCACATCCGCTCGCGCAGCTCGCCGATCAGGTCGGCGTCCTCGGCGAACCGCTCGACCAGGATCGCGCGGGCGCCGTCGAGCGCCGCAGCCGTGTCGGCGACGCCCTTCTCGGCGTCCACGTAGCCCGTGGCGGTCGCCGTCGGGTCGAGCGACGGGTCGGCCAGCAGCGCGTCGGCGAGCGGCTCCAGCCCCGCCTCGCGGGCGATCTGCGCCTTCGTGCGCCGCTTCGGCTTATATGGGAGGTAGATGTCCTCCAGCCGGGCCTTCGAGTCGGCGGCGTTGATCTGAGCCTCGAGCGCGTCGTCCAGTTTGCCCTGTGACCGGATCGACTCGAGGATCGCGGCCCGGCGCTCCTCCAACTCGCGCAGGTAGCGCAGCCGCTCTTCGAGCGTGCGCAGCTGGGTGTCGTCGAGGGCGCCGGTCACCTCCTTGCGGTAGCGCGCGATGAACGGCACGGTCGAGCCGCCGTCGAGCAGCCCGACGGCCGCGACGACCTGCGTGTCGCGCACCCCGAGCTCGTCGGCGATCCGCCCCTCAATGGACCTGCGTGCAGCTGGCACCTCGGTCAGGGCGTTGGACGTCGTCGTCACAGATGATCTCCTCCGGTCCCGACCGATTATCCCCGAATCGGGCGGAGGAAGGTCGGACCGGGTCGGCCCGTCGGCACCAATCAGGCGTGGTCTCGGACCAGCTCGCGGTCGACGCCGACCGCCCGCGCGCAGTGAGCACAGCAGAAGAACCGGCCGTCCGCCTCCACACCGTGACCGCTGATCTTCACGCCGCAGTGCTCACAGATCGGGCTCATGGCGTGGATCGCGCACTCGAAGCTGTCGAACACGTGCACGGCGCCCTGCGCGTGCACCTCGAAACTCATCGCGTAGTCGTTGGAGCAGACCTCGCACACGGCCACCGTCGGGTCCCCTTCCAGCCCACACCCGCCACCCGTCGGCGAGCTCACTGTCACGGACAGTAACTGCTAGGCCTTGTTCTGGCACACGCGGCGATGGGCAGCCGGCGCTGCCCGCTCATGAGCCGCTCCCGCCTGGCCCGACGGCGATCGCCGTGACGATCAGGCCGCGCGCGACGACGAACCGTCCACGCAACGTCGCCAGCCGCCCGCCGCCCGGCAGGGCCGGCCCCGCGACGAGCAGCCGCGCCACGAACGAGCCGGTCCGGGCACCGGCGCCCCCCTCGGCGGACTCCGTATTGGTGAGCGCCACCTCCGCGTCCTCGAACCCCAACCACGCCCCGGCGAGTGGGAACCAGGCCTTGTAGACCGACTCCTTGGCGCAGAACAGCAACCGGTCCCAGCTCACCCCCGGATCGCGGGCCGCGGCCGCCGCGAGCCAGTCCCGCTCCGACGGCAGCGAGATGCGTTCCAGGACGCCGTCCGGCGTGGGGCCGTTTGGTTCGGCGTCAATCCCGATGGAAGTGAGGTGCCGGGCCCAGGCGACGACGGCCGCGCGGTACCCGTCGCAGTGCGTGATGCTGCCGACTACGCCGGCGGGCCACAGCGGCTCCCGTTTGGGCCCTGGCAGCAACGGCGCCGGTTCGACCCCCAGCCGGCCGAGCGCGCGGCGCGCGCAGACCCGACCGGTGGTGAACTCGCGGCGCCGTTTCTCGACGGCCCGCCCGACGACCGCCTCCTCGGCGGGGAAGAGCAGGGCGTCCGTCTCGTCGGTGAATGTCTCCACCGCCACCGCCACCGCCGGAACCACCCCGCCCAGCAGCTCCGCCGTCACCCCCGCTCCCGCATCAGACATAACGTGAAGCTTGCCATCCATCCACCCACCTTCGTGGGCATCCGAGATGCAGCCCAGACGGGCGTGGGGTCCGGGGCTCGGCCCCGGGGCGAAATAACGGCCTCTGGCGAAGCGGTCCCGAAGGGGCTGCGAGTGGCGCGTACCAGAGCGAGAGCTGGCCTGGGGGTCCAGGGGGCGTAGCCCCTTGGCGTGGGGTCCGGGGCTCGGCTCCGGGGCAAGATAACGGCCTCTGGCGAAGCGGTCCCGAAGGGGCTGCGAGTGGCGCGTACCAGAGCGAGAGCTGGCCTGGGGGTCCAGGGGGCGTAGCCCCTTGGCGTGGGGTCCGGGGCTCGGCCTCGGGGCAAGATAACGGCCTCTGGCGAAGCGGCCCCGAAGGGGCCGCGAGCAGCGAAGGCCGGCGCGAGCGGGTGACCGGGATCGAACCGGCATGGCCAGCTTGGAAGGCTGGGGCTCTGCCATTGAGCTACACCCGCGTGTGATCGTGACGAGCTTACCGCGTCGGTGACGCTGGAGGCGTTCTGGGGCGGCGACGGGGGGCTGGTCGGGCCGGCGGGGCCGGTCGGGTGGTCTGTGTCGGCCGTCGCGATGAATCTGACCGGAGGTCACCTGGTGATCGGGGCGGGTCTACACCGTAGGATGGGTCCGCAACGCCTCGGGGCGTAGCGTAGTGGCTAGCGCGCCTGCTTTGGGTGCAGGAGATCGGGAGTTCGAGTCTCCCCGCCCCGACGAGCTGGGGGACCCTGTTCGCTGCCCCTTCGGGAGCAGCTCCCGGAAGCCGCGATGTTGTCTGGGGGGGCGACCCCCCAGACCCCCGGTGTCGAGCTCGCTCGACTTTCCCTACGCCCTGTGGGGGAGTCGGAGGGATCTGCTGCTTGTAAGCCGGAGCAGCAGGTCCTTGAGGGGGCTGCCCTTAGTGGCTGTTCCTTTGGGCCGTTCTCCGCGGGAGTCCTTTCTCCGGGGTGGGCCCCGGCCAGGCAGGCTCCTAGGGGAGTTCGTGCCGCTGTAACCACTCTCGGTTTGGGGCGGTTCGGCGGGGCGGCTTCCGGAGGAGCGGCCACCGATGCCGAGTCTCCATCGGCCCAGCGGGCAGGCTCCCGAGGAGCGGGCTGGGGTCGTTGGGGCGCTGTGAGGCGTAATCTCGGCGCGTCCACCGTCCGTCGTCGTACCAGGAGACATCCGCGCCGTGAAGGCCACCAAGGAGACACTCAGCCCGACCAGGGTCAAACTCACCGTCGAGGTGCCCTTCGACGACCTGAAGCCCTCCCTGGACGCGACCTACAAGAAGTTGTCCCGGCAGATCCGGGTGTCCGGGTTCCGGCCAGGCAAGGTGCCGCCGCGGATCCTGGACCAGCGGCTGGGGCGCGAGATGATCCTCGACGAGGCGCTGCAGGAGGCCCTGCCGAGCTTCTACTCCCAGGCGGTCGAGGCCGAGGAAGTCGACGTGCTTTCGCGGCCGGAGGTGGACATCACCGAGTTCACCGAAGGCAGCCCGATCGTCTTCACCGCCGAGGTCGACGTGCGGCCGGAGCTCTCGCTGCCGGCGGTCGACAGCCTCAAGATCACGGTCGACTCGGTCGAGGTCACGGACGAGCAGGTCGAGACGCAGCTGGGCTCGATGCGGGAGCGGTTCGCGGTCCTCACCCCGGTCGAGCGGCCGGTGGCCTCCGGCGACTTCGTGTCGCTGGACCTGTCGGCGGCCGTCGACGGTGAGCCTGTCGAGGACGCGACGGCGACCGGGATGTCGTATGAGGTTGGCAGCGGCAACCTCATCGAGGGCATCGATGAGGCGATCATCGGCGTGAACGAGGGCGAGAGCCGCACGTTCGACACCGAGCTGCTCGCCGGGGACCAGAAGGGCCAGACCGCCCAGGTCACCGCGGTCGTGCGCGGCATCAAGGAGAAGGAGCTCCCGGCACTCGACGACGACTTCGCGACCACGGCCAGCGAGTTCGACACGCTGGACGAGCTGAAGGCCGACCTGCGTACCCGGCTGGAGGGCTCCCGCAAGGTCGAGCAGGTCAACCAGGCGCGGGAGCGGCTGCTCGAGCAGCTCGTCGAGACCGTCGAGGTGCCGGTCCCCGATTCGGTGCTGGCCTCCGAGATCGAGGCCCGCGAGCACCGGCTGGGCCACGATCTCGAGCGTTTCGGCGTCGACCGGGAGACCTATCTCAAGACGCTGGAGCAGGAGCCCGAGGAGTTCGACAACCAGGTCCGCGACTCGGCGACGAAGGCGATCAAGTCGCAGTTCATCCTGGACGCCGTGGTGCGCGCTGAGTCCATCGGGGTCGAGCAGGGTGAGCTGATGGAGCAGATCGTCCTGATCTCGCAGCGGATGGGCGTGCCGGTGGAGCAGTACGTCCAGCAGCTGACCGGTGGCAGCGGCGCCGGCCTGAACGCGCTGATGTCGGACATCATGCGCAACAAGGCGCTCCTGCACCTGCTGCGCGCCGCGTCCGTCGTCGACGACGAGGACAACCCGGTGGCTCTTGAGCTTCCGGAGCAGCCGGAGCCATCGGACTTCGACCTCGACGACCACACGGGCCACGACCACGACGACCACGACGACCACGACCACGACGGCCACGAGGGCCACGAGCACTAGGCCACTTGGTCCTCATGGTCGATCCGGACCAGCCGGGCCCCCGCGACGGTTCGCGTCGCGGGGGCCGACCCGTCTGCGGGCGCTGCGTGCCCGGACGGCGTCGGCCTCTGCCTAGCGCGAACATCGAGCCGGATGGGCCGGAACTGGCGCGGGTCACAGATAGTGTCGAGCCGGTCAAGCCGTCGCCCGCAGGGTTCGCGGGCCAGGGCAGGGCCGGGTCGCCTGTAGGGATACCCGGTCCCACCCGGGCCCGAGGTCGCCTGCGGGCGTCACCAAGGAAGCCGTCAGGTGCACCGGAGGAGCCGCCGTGAGTGAGTTCGCAGTGCCGAGTCTGGCCGTGCCGGGTGGCCCGAGCCTCCGCACGCCGGGCCAGGGCGGCCCGGGGTTCGACGACCAGGTTTACAACCGTCTTCTCCGGGAGCGGATCATCTTCCTCGGCTCGGTGGTCGAGGACAACATCGCAAACCAGATCTGCGCGCAGTTGCTCCTGCTCAACGCCGAGGACCCGAACCGGGACATCTGGCTGTACATCAACTCGCCGGGTGGCTCGGTCAGTGCGGGTATGGCGATCTACGACACGATGCAGTTCGTCGAGAACGACGTCGCCACCGTGTCGCTGGGCCTGGCCGCGTCGATGGGCCAGTTCCTGCTGTGCGCCGGCGCGTCGGGCAAGCGCTACTCGCTGCCGCACGCGCGGATCATGATGCATCAGCCGTCCGGGGGCATCGGCGGAACCGCGTCCGACATCGCGATCCAGGCCGAGCAGATGCTCTACACCAAGCGGATGATGCAGGAGCGGATCGCCTTCCACACCGGCCAGCCGATCGACCAGATCGAGCGGGACTCCGACCGTGACCGGTGGTTCACGGCTGAGGAGGCGAAGGACTACGGCTTCGTCGACCACGTCGTCCAGCGGGCCCGCCAGGTGCCCAGCGACGCGAACAGCTAGTCGGGGCTCATCTCACGGCTTGGCGCCACAGCTTCTTCGGAGGGCACGATCATGTCCCGTTACGAGCAGACCGGCCGCTACGTGCTGCCGAACATCATCGAGAAGACCTCCCGTGGCGAGTACGGCATGGACCCGTACTCGAAGCTCCTCAAGGAGCGGATCGTCTTCCTCGGCGTCCAGATCGACGACGTGTCGGCCAACGACGTCATGGCGCAGTTGCTGTTCCTCGAGTCCGAGGACCCGGACCGCGACATCTCGATCTACATCAACTCGCCCGGCGGGTCGTTCACGTCGCTGACGGCGATCTACGACACGATGCAGTTCGTCCGCCCGGACATCCAGACGATCTGCATGGGCCAGGCGGCCTCGGCCGCGGCCGTGCTGCTGGCCGCTGGTACCCCGGGTAAGCGGTTCGCGCTGCAGAACAGCCGGATTCTCATCCACCAGCCGTCCGGTTCGGGCGAGGGTCAGTCGAGCGACATCGAGATCCAGGCCAAGGAGATTCTCCGGATGCGCTCGCTGCTGGAGCGCATGCTTGCCGACCACACCGGCAAGCCGGAGGAGGACATCCGGCGTGACATCGAGCGCGACAAGATCCTCTCCGCCGACGAGGCCAAGGAGTACGGCCTCATCGACGAGGTGATCAAGACCCGTAAGTCGTCTCGTCTGGCGGCTGCCCGCTGACGGTGTCCGATGGTCGTACCCTGGAAGGCCGTAGGACGCCCGAATGATCTTCCTTTGGGTCGTCGACGGCCGTTGGCCCCAGGGCCATTGGCCGGAACGAGCCGCACGATAGGGCTCTCACCGGACGGCCCGGCGGGGTACGGTCGCCACAGGACATCTCCTCGAAGCGGCTGGCAGGTCGGCCATCGGCCAGCCACTGCGTCAGCCAGCTGCGGAGGGCGCAGGAGACGATGCGGGCAGGGACGGGTGCGGCGGAGGCCGCCCGTGTCCGTGCTCGCGCTGACCGGCTGGCGAGCTGGCTTATCGGCCGGCCACGGGGGCGCCGGAGAATGACAACCCCAAAGAGGCTGATGGGTTGACTGCCACCAGCCGATGTGGGCACATGAGAACATCCGCCCGAAGCGGCTGGCAGGCTGGTTGTTGGTGGCCTTCCCGGATCGATGTCGCCGATCCGGGAAGAGCCACAGGCCGTGGAAGGCGCAGGAGACTTCGGTGGCTCACTCGACACGCGACGACCGGGCGGTGACAGCCGCCCCCGAGCTGCAGGCGACCCCATCGTCTGGACGAAGGGACTGAGTCCTCGGTGGCACGCATCGGTGATGGCGGCGACCTGCTGAAGTGTTCTTTCTGCGGGAAGTCGCAGAAGCAGGTGAAGAAGCTCATCGCCGGGCCCGGCGTCTACATCTGCGACGAGTGCATCGACCTCTGCAACGAGATCATCGAGGAGGAGCTCTCCGAGTCCTCCGAGCTCAAGTGGGACGAGCTGCCCAAGCCGCGGGAGATCTACGAGTTCCTGGACGGCTATGTGGTCGGGCAGGAGACGGCGAAGAAGACGCTGTCGGTGGCCGTCTACAACCACTACAAGCGGATCCAGGCCGGCGGTTCGGCCCAGGGGGAGAGCGGCAAGGGTGACGTCGAGCTCGCCAAGAGCAACATCCTGCTGCTCGGGCCGACCGGCTGCGGCAAGACACTGCTCGCGCAGACGCTCGCTCGGATGCTGAACGTCCCGTTTGCGATCGCCGACGCCACCGCCCTCACCGAGGCCGGCTACGTCGGCGAGGACGTCGAGAACATCCTGCTCAAACTGATCCAGGCCGCCGACTACGACGTCAAGAAGGCCGAGACCGGGATCATCTATATCGACGAGGTCGACAAGATCGCTCGTAAGTCGGAGAACCCGAGCATCACCAGGGACGTCTCCGGCGAGGGCGTGCAGCAGGCGCTGCTGAAGATCCTCGAGGGCACCACGGCGAGCGTGCCGCCGCAGGGCGGCCGCAAGCACCCGCACCAGGAATTCATCCAGATCGACACCACGAACGTGCTGTTCATCGTCGGCGGCGCGTTCGCGGGGCTCGACCGGATCATCGAGTCGCGGATCGGCCGCAAGTCACTCGGCTTCCGCGCGGTCCTGCACGGCAAGGACGACGTGGACGCCGCCGACGTCTTCGGTGACGTCATGCCGGAGGACCTGCTCAAGTACGGGATGATCCCCGAGTTCATCGGCCGGCTGCCGGTCCTCACCAGCGTGCAGAACCTGGACCGCGAGGCGCTGATCCGCATCCTGACCGAGCCGAAGAACGCGCTCGTCCGCCAGTACAAGCGTCTGTTCGAGCTCGACAACGTCGACCTCGACTTCACCTCCGACGCGCTCGAGGCGATCGCCGACCAAGCGATCCTGCGCGGCACCGGCGCCCGCGGCCTGCGTGCGATCATGGAGGAGGTGCTGATGTCGGTGATGTACGACATCCCGAGCCGCAAGGACGTCGCCCGCGTCGTCGTCACCCGCGAGGTCGTGCTCGAGCACGTCAACCCCACCCTGGTGCCCCGCGACATCACCGCCGCCAAGCGCAACACCCGCCAGGAAAAGTCCGCGTAGTAAGTAACCTCCGGCCAGACCGCGGCCTCGGTCTCGGCCTCGTGATGTTTAAGCGCGACGTAATTGCGCTGGCCCGGGGCAGAAGGTTTTACATGGTCCGCTCCGTCCGGGCGCGGCGCTCCGGCCCCGTGCTCGCTTCGCTCCCACGGGACCTCCGCGCCGCGTCCTCCGGAGCGGACGGGTGCTCCGGCGACCTCCGCTGCGGCCCGACCATCTCGCTTCGCTCGATGGCCGGGCCTCCGCGGAGGCGCGCCTCCGCACCAGCGCGGTTGCGTGACGTTGGACGTCACGCGTCGGGCTGCAGCCTGAGGGCGTGCGTTCACCCTGCTCGTAACGTTCAAGCGTGACGCGACTGAGCTGGCCCGGAGGCGTGCCTCCGCGGAGGCCCGGCCGCCGAGCGAAGCGAAGGGGGTTGGGCCGCAGCGGAGGTCGCCGGAGGGCACCGTCCGCGGAGGAGGACGCGGCGCGGAGGTCCCTTCCCGAAGCGAAGCGAGGGAAGGGGCCGGAGCGCCGCGCCCGGACGGAGCGGACCAGGAAACACAGATAACCTTCGTGCGTGGTGGACAAGGGGCGCGACAGCGGCGGGGATGCCGTCGGCGATGAGCTGGCGCGGGTCGAGAAGGCGCTGGCGGGGCGGTTTCCGCATCGGATGATTCCGGATCTGGCGCGGATGCGGGATCTGGTTGATCTGCTCGGCCATCCTGAGCGGTCATTCCCCGTGGTGCACCTGACCGGCACGAACGGCAAGACGTCGACGGCTCGCATGATCGATTCTGTGTTGCGTGCCTTCGGGCTGCGCCCGGGCCGGTACACCTCGCCGCATCTGGAGAGCGTCACCGAGCGGATCAGCATCGACGGCCAGCCGGCCGGTGCCGAGGTGTTCGCCCGGGCGTTCGACGACGTGCTGCCCTACGTGGAGCTCGTCGACGGCCGGCATCCCGAGCGGGTCACCTTCTTCGAGCTGCTGACCGCAATGGCCTTCTCCGCTTTCGCGGACGCGCCGGTGGACGTCGGCATCATCGAGGTCGGCATGGGCGGGACCTGGGACGCGACCAACGTCGTCGACAGTGCCGTGCAGGTGATCACGCCGATCGCGCTCGACCACCCGGAGCTCGGTTCGACCGTCGAGGAGGTCGCCGCGGAGAAGGCGGGCATCCTGCGCCCCGGCGGCCTCGCCGTGCTCGGCACGCAGTCGCTGGGCGCCGCTCGGGTGCTCGCCGAGCGCGCCGCCGAGCTCGGTGCGACGCTCGCGCGCGAAGGGCTGGAGTTCGGGGTTGCCCGGCGCCAGATCGCTGTCGGCGGCCAGATGTTGACGCTGCGCGGGCTCGGTGGCGGCTACGACGAGATCTTCCTGCCGTTGCACGGCGAGCACCAGGCGCACAACGCCGCCTGCGCGCTGGCCGCCGTCGAGGCGTTTCTCGGCGGCGGGGCCGAACCTCTGGACGTCGAGGCGGTCCGGGCCGGGTTCGCCGGGGTGTCCTCGCCCGGGCGGCTCGAGGTCGTCCGCCGGTCGCCGACGATCGTCCTCGACGGCGCGCACAACGTGGCCGGCGCGCGGTCGCTGGCCGAGGCGCTGACCGACGCGTTCGCCTTCGACCTGGTCGTCGGCGTGGTCGGCCTGTTGTCCGACAAGGACGCGCACGGGATGCTGTCCGTCCTGGAGCCGGTGTTCAGCTCGGTCGTCGTCACGCAGAGCGCGTCGCCGCGGGCCCGGCCGGTCGACGAGCTCGCCGCGGTCGCCGTCGAGATCTTCGGGGCGGACCGGGTCGAGGTGGCACCGCGGCTCGACGACGCGATCGACGCGGCGGTACGGCTGGTGGAGGAGGACGCCGAGCTCGGCGGTGGCGGCGTCGTCGTGACCGGCTCGCTGACGACGGTGGGCGAGGCGCGCCACCTGCTGGCCCGGTAGCCTCGCGGGCCTTGGCGCGGGCGGGCCGGTCCCCGTGGCCAGTCGCGAACGCCGCCGAGGCCGTCTCCTGATCGCTCCAGGCCTGCGTCCTGATCGCACCGAGGTGGCGTTCCGCGTGGTCGTGGTGGCTCAGCGGCCACCGGTGCGGCTGTGATCTGAACGCATGTGCGGCTGCGTTCTGAACGCATGTAGGTTGTGTCCAGAACGCCGGTGCCCCGGTTCCGGCATGGGTCACGATGCCGCCCGCATGGCGCGTGTGATCCGCTTTGTCAACGATGACGTGAAATGAGGAGTCCAGTGTCCGCCGAGCGCACCCTCGTCCTGGTCAAGCCCGACGGTGTCAGCCGCGGCCTCGTTGGTGAGGTCATCAGCCGTCTCGAGAGCAAGGGCCTCAGCCTGGTCGCTCTCGAGCTGCGCACGCTGGAGAAGGCGATCGCCGAGACGCACTACGGCGAGCACTCGACCAAGCCGTTCTTCGGTGAGCTGGTCGAGTTCATCACCTCCGGCCCGCTGGTCGCGCTGGTCGTCGAAGGGCCGCGGGCGATCGAGGGCGTGCGTGGCCTGATGGGCGTCACTGACCCGGTGAAGGCCGTTCCGGGCTCGATCCGTGGCGACTATGCGCTTGAGATCGGGCAGAACCTCGTGCACGGCTCGGACTCGCCCGAGTCCGCCAAGCGTGAGATCGACCTGTTCTTCCCGGGCCTGATCTGACAGCCTGCCGGAACGGTGGTTCCGGCGACGCGACGGGCGAGGACCCCCGATTGGGGTGCTCGCCTGTCCTGCTTCTCCAGAGTTTTGGATACCTGCGAGGACGCGGCCTTCGGTGCGCAAAGGAAGTTTATTTTGTGCAACCGTCGATTTTTGCGGTGATCGCGGGGCGTGGCCGCTGGGTGCGCAACGAAAGATCTTTTGCGCACCCGTCGGCGCGCCGGCGCGCTCACCATGCGCTGGCGCTTCTCGTAGTGGCTCATGGACGTTACGCTCACCCGCGCCGGGTGAGCCCGCGGTGTGGCTCGGCGTGGCGTCGCGTTCGATGCGCGAGCGGTTTGGCAGGGTAACTGCAGGTGTCGCCGGGCGGACGCTCCGTATAGATGGCGATGCTTCGGCCGTGGCCGCCATGGGCGGCGCGGGCCGGGCTGGGTGGCGATGACCGGTCGGCACCATGGGTGACACGTCCTCGCCAGGCGGCGGGCTGTCGGTGGCGCGGTCTAACCTTTCAGGTGTCGCCATGGGGCGCGCCGGATCGCCGGGACTGTCCCACGCGAGGCCCACCCGCGAGATGTACAAGACAGATACCGCAGCGATTTCATGCCGGCGTCCCCGGCACCGGCCTTGGCCGCCGTGACCGGATAGCGCCGTACCTATGGCGACACGACCGAAGTGAGTGATACCGAAACCAGAGCAGCACCCCGAAGTCTCAGAGCCTAAGAACCTTGATCTGTTCGAGGGCGGGCCGGCGGGCCCGGCGAACCCGGGTCGAGCGCGGTGGCGCCCAGGACCGCATCTCCGGGAGGGTCGGCCCGACGATGTCCAGTTCCCTGTCTTTCCTCGGTCGTGACATGGCGGTTGACCTCGGCACCGCGAACACGCTCGTCTATGTGCGTGGGCGTGGAATCGTGCTCAACGAGCCGAGCGTCGTCGCGATCAACACCACCACCACGGGCATCCTCGCGGTCGGGACCGACGCCAAACGCATGATCGGCCGGACGCCGGGCAACGTCGTCGCCGTCCGCCCCCTCAAGGACGGCGTGATCGCCGACTTCGAGACCACCGAGCGGATGCTGCGCTACTTCATCCAGAAGGTGCACCGCCGCCGGCACTTCGCCAAGCCGAGGCTGGTCGTGTGCGTGCCGAGCGGCATCACCGGCGTCGAGCAGCGGGCCGTCAAGGACGCGGGCTACGAGGCGGGCGCCCGCCGCGTCTACATCATCGAGGAGCCGATGGCCGCCGCCATCGGCGCGGGCCTGCCGGTGCACGAGCCGACCGGCAACATGGTCGTCGACATCGGCGGCGGCACCACCGAGGTCGCGGTCATCTCGCTCGGCGGCATCGTGACCAGCCAGTCGATCCGCATCGCCGGCGACGAGCTGGACACGGCGATCATCTCCTACGTGAAGAAGGAGTACTCGCTGATGCTCGGCGAGCGCACCGCCGAGGAGATCAAGATGGCGATCGGCTCGGCGCACAAGATGCCGGACGAGCCGAGCGCGGAGATCCGCGGCCGCGACCTGATCACCGGCCTGCCGAAGACGATCGTCGTCACCGCCGAGGAGATCCGCAAGGCCGTCGAGGAGCCGGTCAACGCCGTGATCGACGCGGTGAAGGTCACGCTCGACCGCTGCCCGCCCGAGCTCGCCGGCGACATCATGGACCGCGGCATCGTGCTCACCGGCGGTGGCGCACTGCTGCGCGGCCTCGACGAGCGGCTGCGCAACGAGACCGGCATGCCGATCCACATCGCCGACAATCCGTTGCACTCCGTGGCGATGGGCTCCGGCAAGTGCGTCGAGGAATTCGAAGCCCTCCAGCAGGTTCTCATCTCCGAACCGCGCCGGTAGGCCGCGAGAATCCCACTCCCGCTCGACGCCACGACGTTCGGCGGACAACGTTTCGTCGATGTGTCCGGCACGGGAACCGTCGGGAGTTCCCGCTCGTCCCTGGCGGGCGAGCGGTTCGGCCGGGCGCCCGCGGCGCCCGGCCCGGGTCCTGGCGGAGCGTGCGCCACTGTGCCGACAGGGGCCGACGCGGAAAGGGACCACGAACAGGGCGATGTCCGTGACGGTGACGTCGGGCCGGGGGATTGAGGAGTTGTCGTGGGACGTGACCTGAGGCGTTCCCGGCTCGTCGTCGCGGTCCTGCTGATCATCACCTTCGCGCTGATCACGATCGACTACCGGACGGGCGAGAGCTCAGGCGGCGCGCGCGGCGTCGTGCACACGGTCGTCGGCGGCATCGAGAACGGCGTGACCTCGGTCGTGCGGCCGATCGGGCGGACCGTGTCTTCGCTGGTGCACCCGAACCGCTACCACGACCGCGCCGACGAGCTGGCCAGGGAGAACGCCGACCTGCGCCGGCAGCTTGCCGACCGGGGCGAGGTCACCCGGCAGGCGGCCGAGCTGTCCGACCTGCGGCTGCTCGCCGACAAGGGCCAGTACACGATCGTCCCGGCCCGGGTGATTGCCATCGGCGACGTCAGCGGGACCGACTGGACGGTGACCGTCAATGCCGGCAAGGCCGACGGCCTGGCGGTCGACAAGATCGTGATCAACTCGGCCGGACTGGTCGGCACGGTCGTCTCACTGACCGACCACACCGCCGTCGTCCGGCTCTTCTGCGACCCGCGCAGCCGGATCGGCGCCCGGCTCGAGGGCACCCAGCTGCTCGGCTCCGTCGCCGGCGGCTCCGGCCCGAACAAGCTCGTCTTCACGCTCTACGACGCCTCGTACCGGGTGCGCCCCGGCGAGCGGCTGGTCACGTTCGGCAGCCTCGACTACGTCGCCGGCGTACCGATCGGCGAGGTGACCAAGGTCACCGATGCGGACGGGCTGTCGAGGACGGCCGAGGTCCGGCCGTACGTCTCGGTCGGCACGCTCGACCTGGTCGGCGTCGTCGTCGGCAAGCCGCCCGTCGACCCGGGCGACCGGGTGCTGCCGCCCCGCGCCACGCCCCCGGCCGCAGGAGGCTCGAGCGGATGAGCGTGCAGCTGTTCGAACCGGACCGCGAAGGCGAGGTCCACCCGCTGACGCTGGCAGCGCTCGTCCTGCTCCTGCTGACGGCAGCGGTCACGCAGGTGAGCGTGGTGGCGCGGCTGCCGCTGCCGGGCGGGCACCCGGACCTGGTGCTGGTCCTGCTCGCCACCGCGGCCCTCCTCGAAGGGCCGATCACCGGGGCGGTCCTCGGCTTCGTCGTCGGCCTGTTCGGCGACCTGATGTCCACCCACGTGCTCGGCCGCTCCGCGCTGGTGTGCTGCCTGCTCGGCTACCTCGTCGGCCTGCTCGCGGACGTGACCGAGCGGTCGGTGCTGATCGCGCTGCTGGTCGTGTCCGGCGCCGTCGCCGGGGGGGCGCTCGCGAACGTCGCCGTCGCCGGGCTGATCAGCGACGACGCCGGCGCCCCCGGGCAGGCGTTCCTGCACGCGCTGGTTGCCGGGCTGTACGCGGCGGTCCTGACTCCGTTCCTGTTCCCGGCCCTGGCCGCGGGTGTGCGCCGGACGAGGCGGGTGCGGTGGGCGAGGCGGCCATGAGTGCCGAGGCGGGCACGCGGGCTGCGGGCGCCGCGGCGGCCGCGAGGGCCGCTGCGGGCAGGGGGCGGCCGTGAACGACGGGATGCGCGTCCGGATCGTCGTGCTGCGGGTGCTCGCCGTCTCGCTGCTGCTCACCCTCGGTGCCCGGCTGTGGGTGCTGCAGATCCTCGACGGCGACCGGTATCGCAAGGTCGCCGAGACCAATCGGGTCCGTCAGGTCGTCACCCCCGCCCCGCGCGGCATGATCCTCGACGACCAGGGCGAGCAGCTGGTGCGCAACCGCACCTCTCTGGTCATCTCGGTGAACCGCTCGACCACCGACCGGCAGAGTGACAGCGGCAAGGCGGTCTTCGCGACGCTGTCGTCGGTGATCGGCATGTCGGTCGCCGACATCGAGAAGAAGATCCGCTTCTGCGGGCCGAAGGTGCCCCAGCCGTGCTGGAACGGCTCGCCCTACCAGCCGGTACCGATCGCCACGGACGTGAGCCCCGCCCAGGCGCTGGCGATCATCGAGCACCCGGAGCGCTTCCCCGGCGTGACCGCCGACCTGCAGGCGGTCCGCGAGTACCCGTTCGGACCGCTCGCAGCCCACGAGCTGGGCTACCTCGCGCCGGTCAGCCAGGACCAGCTCGACCGGCAGTCCGCCGACCTGAAGAAGCAGGGCAAGGACCCGGACGAGACACCCGGCGCGTACCACCTCAACAGCCTGGTCGGCGTGGCCGGGCTGGAGTCCGTCTACGACACGCAGCTGCGCGGCGTCGACGGCGTGGAGGGGCTGGAGGTGGACCGGTTCGGCCGGGTCTCCGGCAGAGCGTCGAACACCGATCCCGTCGCCGGCGACCACCTGGTGCTCAACCTCGACCGCGGGGTGCAGGCCGCCGCCGAGGAGGCGCTGCGCTCGACGCTGGACAAGCTGCCCGGCGGGGCGAACGCCCGCACGGCCTCCGCGGTCGTGCTGGACGCCAAGACCGGCGGCGTGATCGCCCTGGCGAGCCTGCCGTCCTACGACCCGTCCGTGTTCATCGGCGGGATCTCCCAGCAGGACTACGCGGCGCTGTCCGACCCGGCCAACGGCATTCCGCTGCTGTCCCGGGCCTATCAGGGATCCGCCGCGGTCGGGTCGACGTTCAAGCCGGTCTCGACCGCGGTCGCGATGACCTGGCTCGGCGCGAAGCCCAACGAGAAGTTCGACTGCGCGCCGACGCTGCAGATCGGCAGCCAGACCTTCCACAACTTCGAGGGGTCGTCCGCGGGCCCGATCACCCTGCACCAGGCCCTGGTGATCTCCTGCGACGTCATCTTCGACCAGTTCGCCTACGACGAGTGGCTGCGTGACGGCGGCCTGCGCAACGGCAAGGGCCCTTACCCGAAGCCGGCCGAGAACTTCGTGAAGATGTCCGAGGCGGCGGGCCTCGGTTCGCGTACCGGCATCGACCTGCCGGGCGAGACCACGGGCAGCATCGTCGACCGTGACCAGGCGAAGGCGATCTGGGACGAGCTGAAGGACTCCTACTGCCAGCGGGCGAAAAACGGCTACCCCGACGTCAAGGACCCGGCCACGGCCAAGCGCTACCAGCAGTACGCCGCCGAGGCCTGCGTCGACGGCTACCTGTACAACGCCGGCGCGGCCGCGCAGTTCGCCATCGGGCAGGGCGCGTACCTGTCGATCAGCCCGTTGCAACTGGCCGCCGCCTACGCGGCGATCGCCAACGGCGGCACGGTCTACGAGCCCCGGCTCGCCAAGGCCGTCGTCTCGCCGGACGGGGAGGTCGTCAAGCGGTTCGAACCGGTCGTCAAGAGCAGGCTCCCGGTCCCGGCCGACGTGCTCGGCTACATCCGCGAGGCGTTGCACGGCGTGACCACCGAAGGCGGTGGCACGGCGACTGGCGTCTTCGCGGACTGGCCGAACGACGTGATCCCGATCGCCGGCAAGACCGGCACCGCCGAGGTCGAGGGCCACAAGGACACATCCTGGTTCGCCTCGTTCGGCCCGGTGAACGACCCGCGCTACGTCGTGGTGGTCTCGATCCCCGACTCCGGCACCGGCGCCACGTACGCCGCGCCGGTAGCCAAGTCGATCTATCAGGCGATCTTCGGGATCGGCCGCCCGGCCGAGCTCCCCGGCGGCCTGCCGCCGACCGAGCTCCCCGCCGTCGGCCACGACGCCACCCTCTCGACGACCCCGCCGACGACCGCGGGCGGCGCCGCGGCAGTGGCCCCCATCCAGCCGGCCGTGACTCCCGCCGACATCACCACGCCGCCCTCCGCCGGTGACGGCGCCGCCGCGAGACCCGCGAACCTCACCACCTCCCCACCAGCAAGCTCGTCCCCGGCCACCGTGCCCCCCAGCCCCTCCACCGGCCCCCGAGCCCCACCCACAGACACCGCCGGCTAGCCCCGAGCCAGCCGCCATGTCCCGGACGGAGCGAACCAGAGGAGCAGCATGGACGAGCTCGGGTCGACCGCGTTGCGGTCGTCGCCGGTCGCGCTGCGCGGCCGGATCGGGCAGCTGCGTGACCGCGCCTCCGGCCGGCACTCGCCGATACGACGCCTCGACTGGGTGCTGATAGGCGCCGTCCTGGTTCTGTCCGTGCTCGGCGCGCTGCTCGTCTGGTCCGCGACCCGTGAGCGGCTCGCGGACGCGGGCGGTGACCCGAACGTCTTCCTCAAGCGCCACCTGCTGAACCTGGCGATCGGCCTGGTGCTCGCGGCCGGGGCGATGCTGCTGGACTACCGCCTGCTGCGCGCCTACGCCCCGTTCGTCTACCTGGCCTCGCTGCTCGGGCTGGTCGCGGTGCTGCTGGTCGGCAGCACGATCAACGGCGCACACTCCTGGATCGTGCTGCCCGCGGGCTTCCAGCTGCAGCCGTCGGAGTTCGCCAAGGTCGCGCTGATCGTGGGCGTGGCGATGATCCTCGGCGAGAAGCGGGACAGCCGCGAGGGGGTGCGCTCGACCCGTCCCGGTGACGTCGACGTCCTCGTCGTCCTCGCGCTCACGCTGGTGCCGATCGGCCTCATCATGCTGCAGCCGGACTTCGGCACCGTGATGGTGTTGGTGTTCGTCATCCTCGGCATGCTGGCGGTGAGTGGCGCGCCGCGCCGCTGGGTGCTCGGCCTGCTGCTCGGCGGCGTGCTGTTCGGCGCGGCGATCCTGCAGTTCCACCTGCTCAAGCCCTACCAGGAGGCCCGGCTCACGTCGTTCGTCTCGGCGGATGCGGCCTCCAACTCGACCACCGGCTACAACGTCGACCAGGCCAAGACGGCGATCGCGAACGGCGGGATCTACGGCCGCGGCCTGCTGAACGGCCAGCAGACCCAGGGACAGTTCGTCCCCGAGCAGCAGACCGACTTCGTGTTCACCGTCGCCGGCGAGGAGCTCGGCTTCCTCGGCGCCGGCGGGATCCTCGTCGCGCTCGGGGTGGTGCTGTGGCGGGCGCTGTCGATCGCCAACGACTCCGACGACTCGTTCGGCGCGCTGGTGGCGACCGGCGTGGTGTGCTGGTTCGCGTTCCAGGCGTTCGTCAACGTCGGGATGACCCTGGGGATCATGCCCGTCACCGGCCTGCCGCTCCCGTTCGTCTCCTACGGCGGCTCGGCCATGTTCGCCAACATGCTCGCCGTCGGCCTCCTACAGAACGTCCGCCTGAGGTCGCGCACTGACCCTTACGCACTGTGACATTGGTCCGCTCCGTCCGGGTAGGGCGGCAGCGAGGCAGCTGGCTCGGGGCAGAAGGTTTGACATGGTCCGCTCCGTACGGGCGCGGCGCTCCGGCCCCTTGTTCGCGTGCGTGTGGGGCGGGGCGGCGTGCTTGGGCGGGAAGGTTTGACATGGTCCGCTCCGTCCGGGCGCGGCGCTCCGGCCCCTTGCTCGCTGTGCTCGCAAGGGACCTCCGCGCCGCGTCCTCCGGAGCGGACGTACCCTGCGGCGACCTCCGCTGCGGCCCAACCACCTTCGCTTCGCTCGGTGGCCGGGCCTCCGCGGAGGTGCGCCTCCGGGCCAGCGCGGTTGCGTTGCGCTTGAACGTTGCGAGCTGAGCTAGATCTCTGTGCCCTCCGCAAGGCCGACGAGCGAAGTGGAGTGGCCCGCGCATGTGCAGCTTCGAGTTGGTGACGTGCAGTGGCGCGCAAGCGAGCTGGGTGCGGAGGCGTCCTCGCGGAGGCCCGGCCCCCGAGCGAAGCGAAGGGGGTTGGGCCGCAGCGAGGTCGCCGGAGCACCCGTCCGCGGAGGAGGACACGGCCTGGAGGTCCCGTGGGAGCGAAGCGAGCACGGGGCCGGAGGGCCGTGCCCGGACGGAGCGGACCAGAAATACAGCTAGGCTGGCTGCCATGGCCGGAGAGTCCCTGTTCTCGCGCTTGGAGCCGTTGCTGCCCAGGGTTCGCAAACCCGTGCAGTACATCGGCGGCGAGGGGAACTCCACCGTCAAGCCCTGGGAGTCCGCCGCCGTCCGGTGGTGCCTGATGTACCCGGATGCCTACGAGGTCGGCCTGCCCAACCAGGGGCTGCAGATTCTCTACGAGATCCTCAATGAGCGGCCGGACGTGCTCGCCGAGCGGACCTACTCGGTTCTGCCCGACCTCGAGGCGCTGCTGCGCGAGCACGGTCTGCCGCAGTTCACCGTCGACGCGCACCGCCCAGTCGGTGACTTCGACGTCCTCGGCGTCAGCTTCTCCACCGAGCTGGGCTACACGAACCTGCTCACCGCGCTTGATCTCGCCGATATCCCGCTGCGCGCCGCGGACCGCACCCTGGAGCACCCGCTGGTGATCGCGGGCGGGCACGCGGCGTTCAACCCGGAGCCCGTCGCCGACTTCATCGACGCGGCGGTCCTCGGTGACGGCGAGCAGGCCGCCCTCGACATCACCGACGTCGTCCGGGCGTTCAAGGCCGCGGGTTCGCCCGGCGGCCGCGGGGAGCTGCTCGCCCGGCTCGCCCGGCGGCGCCTCGTCTACGTGCCGGCGTTCTTCGACGTCACCTACGGCGCGGACGGCGCGATCGCGTCGGTCACCCCGGGCCGCGACGACATCCCCGCCAAGCCTGCCAAGCACACGCTGGCCGACCTCGACTCGTGGCCGTACCCGAAGACCCCGCTGGTGCCGCTCGCGGAGACCGTGCACGAGCGGATGAGCGTGGAGATCTTCCGCGGCTGCACCCGGGGCTGCCGGTTCTGCCAGGCCGGAATGATCACCAGGCCGGTCCGGGAGCGCTCGATCGACACGATCGGCGCGATGGTCGACGCCGGCCTGGCGGCGTCGGGCTTCTCCGAGGTCGGGCTACTGTCGCTGTCGAGCGCCGACCACAGCGAGATCGGCGCGATCGCGACCCAGCTCGCCGATCGCTACGAGGGCACGAAGACGTCGCTGTCCCTGCCGTCCACCCGGGTGGACGCGTTCAACGTGACGCTGGCGAACGAGTTCTCCCGGAACGGCCGGCGTAGCGGCCTCACCTTCGCCCCCGAGGGCGGCTCGGAGCGTCTTCGCAAGGTCATCAACAAGATGGTCAGCGAGGAGGACCTGATCCGGACCGTCAGCACCGCGTACGCGCAGGGCTGGCGGCAGGTGAAGCTCTACTTCATGTGCGGCCTGCCGACCGAGACCGACGAGGACATCGTCGGCATCGCGAAGCTGGCCCGCGAGGTGATCAGAGCCGGCCGCAAGGCCAGCGGGCAGCGCGACATCCGCTGCACCGTCTCGATCGGCGGGTTCGTCCCCAAGCCGCACACCCCGTTCCAGTGGGCCGCCCAGGCCTCCTGGCAGGTCACCGACCGGCGCCTCCAGCTGTTGCGAGACACGGTGCGGGCCGACCGGGAGATCTCCCGCGCGGTCGGGTTCCGTTACCACGACGGCCGGCCGGGAATCATCGAGGGCCTGCTGGCTCGCGGTGACCGGCGGGTGGGCCGGGTGATCGAGCGGGTGTGGCGCGAAGGCGGCCGCTTCGACGGCTGGAGTGAGCACTTCTCGTTCGAACGCTGGGAGCGGGCAGCCGCCGCCGAGCTCGAGCCGCTGGGCGTCTCCCTCGACTGGTTCACGGTCCGGGAGCGCACCGAACGCGAGGTGCTGCCGTGGGACCATCTCGACGCGGGCCTGGATCGCGACTGGCTGTGGTCGGACTGGCAGGACGCGCTGCGTGAGTCCGAGCTCGACGACTGTCGCTGGACGCCCTGCTATGACTGTGGCGTCTGCCCGACGATGGGCTCGCAGATCGACATCGGCCCGACGCACCGCACACTGCTGCCGCTGACCCCGGTGGCACCGCTGCCCGCACGGGTGTCGGCGTCGGCGGCCGGCCCGTCGTCGGCGGCCGGCTCGGCGTCGGCGACGGGGAAGGAGAGTGCTCGTGCCGCCACGGCGCCCTGAGGGCCCGCCGCCGCCACCACCGGTGGCGCGGGTGCGGCTGCGGTTCGCCAAGCGTGGCCGCCTGCGGTTCCTTTCCCAGCTCGACATCGCGCGGACCTTCGAACGCGGGCTGCGCCGGTCGCGGGTGCCGATCGCCTTCTCGGCTGGGTTCAGCCCGCATCCGAAGGTGTCCTGGCTGGGCGGCGTGCCCACCGGCGCGGCGAGCGAGGCCGAGTACGTCGAGCTCGCCCTCGTCGAGGACGTCGACCCGGAGGCGCTGCGGGTGGCGCTCGACGCCGCGCTGCCGCCTGGTCTTGACCTGCTGGAGTGCCGGCCGGCCGAGGGCGGGTCGCTGGCGGACCGGATCCAGGCCTCCCGCTGGCGGGTGCGCGTGCCGGGGGTGCCGGCGGACGATGTCGCCCGCGCGCTGGAAGCGCTGCTGGCCAGGGAAAGCCTTGAGGTCGAGCGCAGGACCAAGTCCGGCCGGGCCCTCGTCGACGTGCGTCAGGCGGTGATCTGCGGCGTTTGCCGTGCGGAGGCGCGGGACTGTGCGATACTGGATGTGGTTGTGCGGCACACGACGCCCGCTGTGCGACCAGACGACGTGCTGACCGCCCTCGGCGTGGTCGCCGTTCCGCCGCTGACGTTTCCGGTCCCGCCGGAGCCAACCAGGCTCGAGCAGGGACTGATCCGGGCGGATGGGACGTTGGCGGACCCGTTGGCCGCCCCCTCCGGGGGGCCGAGCCACAGTGAGACGGGCCGGCTGGCAGGTCGACTCCCAGCTTGACGCAAGGGCGTCGCAGGACTACGGCGGCTCGCTCGCCGACGAGACAGCGGCTTCTGCGCGGTCGCGACTGCCTACCCGGCGGCGCGCCCGGGAGCCCGGAGGCTTCATATCCCGTGCCCGACGACACTCAGATTCCCGGTGACGACAACCTGACTGCGGTGACGGCGGAGGAGTCCGCCGCACCTCGCAGCCGCCGCCGTGCGGCCGGCCGTCCTGCCGGCCCCCCCAGCGATCCACCCGCTGCGCTGCCCTCCGAGGCGCCGCCGCCTGGCGACGTGGCCTCTGCCGCGGTCGCCGAGACCTCGGTCGATGGCGCTGCCGACGAGACCGTGGCCGACCCGGCTGCGGCCGACGTCCCAGCCGCGCCGCTCCCGGACGGCCCGCAAGAGGAGCAGGACGAGCTCGGCCCGGCGGCCACGGCGGCCGGGTCCGCCCCGTCCGGGGCGGGCGAACAGGCGTTCCCGGCCGGCGAGCCCGCCGCGCCGCCGGCCGAGACGGCCGTCGCTGCCACCGAAACGGCCGTCGCCGGGCCGGCGGACACGCGGGGGGCCGACACCGAGCCCGCGGCGCCCGACACCGAGCCCGCGGGCCAGGAGGCCGCCGTCGAGGCGCCGCGGCGGTCACGTGCGCGCCGTGCGGTCCGCGCTGTGCTCACCCCGGTCGCGTCGCCGACCTCCGAGCCGGTGGTGGTCGCCACGCCCGTCTCGACCGAGCCGCCGGTCGCCGAGCCGACCGCATCGGTCGGGAACGAGCCAGCCAGCCAGGCCGGGCCGGCCGCCGGCGACCAGGAGGTGACCGGGGCACCTGCCCGTCGGCGGGCCCGGGCCGCTCGCCGCGTCGCCTCGGCTCCGCCCGAGCCGCCCGCCGTGCCGCAGGCCGCGCACCCTGCCTCGACCGAAGGCGAGCCTCCCGCGTCCGCGGATCAGTCCACGCAGGTCGCCGAGACTTCGGCGACGGTCGAGGCGACCGCGTCTTCTCCCGCGGGGGCTGCGACTCTCTCGGGGGCTGCGACGTCCACGGCTCCCGAGACGTCGGTGGCTGCTCCCGAGGCGCCGGCGGCGCCGGCCAGGACACGCCGCCGCTCGCCCGGCCGACGTGGCCGGGCCGTGGAGAACGTCACGGCCGACGAGGCGGCTGAGGCCGCGCCGGCCACCCCGGCGGCGTCGCCCGTACCCGCGCCGACCACCGCCGAAGCGCCGGCCATTGCCGAAGCGCCGTCCACCGAGGAGCAGCCGCCCACGGAGCCGCTCGGGCTGTCAGCGGATGACGGCGCCCGGGCGTCGGCCCCACGGTGGAGCGCGGGATCGACCTTCTCGGCCGGCTTCGACGCCCAGGTCTCTACGCCGCGAGTGGTTCGCCGTCCCGTGACGACGGTGACCTTCCAGGCCCCCGATCTGGCCGCGCACGAGCCGCCGGCCGCCAGGGGTCGCGATCGTGACCGCGACTGGGACCGTGAGCGTGACCGGGAACGGGATCTGGAGAAGCGGCCGGCCCGCTCCGGGCGGGAGACCCCCGCCCCGGAGACGGAGCAGGCCACCCAGGTCGACGACGAAGTCGTGGTCGCCACCCTTGTCGACATCGCCGAGGCCGAGGAGGCGCCGGAGCCGGGCGTCGTCGGCGCCGAGACGGGCTTGGGTGCCGAGGCAGGCCTGGAGGATGCCGGCACCCGCCGTCGCCGCCGTGGCCGCCGTGGCCGGGGCCGGACGCGGGGCGACGAGGACGGTTACGACACCGCCGCCGACGAGGCCGACGAGGCCGGGGCCGAACAGCTGGCCGCCGAAGGCGAGGACGAGGACGAGGCTGAGGACGAGACCGTCGCCGAGGCAGCCGAGGACGAGGACGAGGATGACGGCGACCGGGCCGGCTCGCGCCGTCGTCGCCGTCGTCGCCGCCGGACCGCCGCGGCGGGCGAGGAGGTCTCGTCACCGGACGACCCGCCGAACACGGTCGTCCACGTCCGCGAGACCCGCCGTGACGACGACCTCGTCCGCGGTGTCACCGGATCGACCAGGCTCGAGGCCAAGCGGCAGCGCCGCCGGGAGGGCCGGGACGTCGGCCGGCGTCGACCGCCGATCGTCACCGAGGCGGAGTTCCTCGCGCGCCGCGAGTCGGTCGAGCGCCGGATGCTCGTGCGCCACGCCGGTGACCGCACCCAGATCGCCGTGCTCGAGGACGGTGTGCTCGTCGAGCACTTCGTCACCCGGGCAAGCTCTGCCTCCTACGCCGGCAACGTCTACCTCGGCCGGGTCCAGAACGTGCTCGCCAGCATGGAGGCGGCGTTCGTCGACATCGGCAAGGGCCGCAACGCCGTCCTCTACGCGGGCGAGGTCAACTACGACGCGTCCGGGCTGGAGGGCAAGCCACGCAAGATCGAGCAGGCGCTCAAGCCGGGCCAGTCCGTGCTGGTGCAGGTCTCCAAGGACCCGATCGGCCACAAGGGCGCCCGGCTGACCAGCCAGATCAGCCTGCCCGGCCGCTACCTGGTGTACGTGCCGGACGGGCAGAGCGCCGGCATCAGCCGCAAGCTCCCGGACACGGAGCGCTCCCGCCTCAAGAGCATCCTGAAGAAGATCACCCCCGAGGACGGTGGGGTGATCGTGCGGACGGCCGCCGAGGGCGCGAGCGAGCAGGAGCTCGAGCGCGACATCGAGCGCCTCGCCGCCCAGTGGGAGGACATCGCCCGCAAGGCGCAGAAGGCGAACGCGCCGGCGCTGCTCTACGGCGAGCCGGACCTGGTCGTCCGGGTGATCCGGGACATCTTCAACGAGGACTTCACCGAGCTGCTCGTGCAGGGCTCGGGCGAGGCCGAGACGATCGAGAGCTACGTCGACTCGGTCGCTCCGGACCTGCGTTCCCGGGTCCGCCGCCACGTCGGCACGACGGACCTGTTCACCGAGTACCGCGTCGACGAGCAGCTCGCGAAGGCGCTGGACCGCAAGGTGTGGCTGCCGTCCGGCGGCTCGCTGGTGATCGACCGGACCGAGGCCATGACGGTCGTCGACGTCAACACCGGCAAGTTCACCGGCAAGGGCGGCAACCTCGAGGAGACCGTCACCAAGAACAACCTCGAGGCCGCCGAGGAGATCGTCCGCCAGCTGCGGCTGCGCGACATCGGCGGGATCATCGTCATCGACTTCATCGACATGGTCCTGGAGAGCAACCGGGAGCTGGTGCTGCGCCGGCTCACCGAGTGCCTGGGCCGGGACCGCACCCGCCACCAGGTCGCCGAGGTGACCAGCCTTGGACTGGTCCAGATGACCCGCAAGCGGGTCGGCCAGGGTCTGCTCGAGGCCTACAGCGAGTCCTGCGCGCACTGCAACGGCCGCGGCGTGCTCATCCACCTGGACGGCCACCACGCCCCGGCGGCGTCCGCGCCGGTGCCGGCGCCCCCGCCGCGGCGGGCCGGACGGCGCGGCCCGGTCCCCGCGCCGCTGCTCGCCGGTTCCGCGAGCGAGGAACTGGAGGGTCTCGACGAGAACGACCAGACGGCCGTCCCCGAGCCCGAGGCCACCGGCCCGGCGGAGGGCAGCCCCGAGACCGCGGACTCGGCGGGTGCGGCAAGGGAGACCGGCCGTCGATCTCGGCGAGCTCGCCGGGCCGCAAGCCCGGTGATCGCCGCGGACGTGGTGCCAGTGGCGGCAGCGGCGGACTCGGCGGCTCCCTCGGCCGAGACGGTGCCGGCGCAGCAGCCGGGGAGTCCCGTCGAGAAGCCCGAACCGGTCACGGCCGCGCCGCTCGCGGCCATCGACGGCGGCACCGGCTGGCCTGACGACACGTTCGGGACCGCCGAGAGCCAGCCTGTGCAGGCGCGGCCCGGTGAACCGGCGGGCGTCGGCTGGCCGGTGAACGGCTCGACGGCCCACGCCCAGGGTCATCAGAATGGCGTGGCGCACGCGGACGTCACTTCGGACGCCCCCGCGGAAGCCGGCACGGATCCGTCTGGGCCCACGGTGTTCGCGAACTCGTCCGACCCCGACAGCATCGCTGTCGAGTCCGGTGGGGCAGGCGGCCGCGGCCGGCGGCCGCGCCGAGCGTCCCGCCCGGTCGCCAAGCCGACGGAGTCCATCGAGGCCGAAGCGACAAGCCACTGAAGCCGAGATAGCCGCGATAGCGAGATGGGCGCTGAACGCGCCCATCTCGGCGGGACGGGCTAGGCCGCGTCGCGGTGGCTGTTGCCGCGGGAATGGCGGTGTGGCCGGGGCCTCTGCCGGGGTCCGGGCGGGTCGTCGCCGGAGGGCGAGGCACGGGAGCTGGCTGGCGACGCGGTGGGCACCTGGTTGGTCAGGGCGGAGCGGCCGGCTTCGGCCAGTAGCTGGTCGAGGGTGACGCGGGAGCGTCTCAGAGCGCCGTCGACTGCGTCCCTGGCCCGGTCGTGATCGCCGAGCTGCAGGGCATAGGTCGCGACGACGAGTGTCTGGACCAAGTCGTCCTGGTCGCCGAGGCGCGCGGCCGCGTCGTCGCGCCGCGCGGCCGCTGCCGCCGCGGCCAGCAGAGTCGCTCGCGACCGTCCATGCAGCGTCGCCCAGCAGGCCAACGGCACCGCCAGCAGCGCCAGCAGCGCGACCGCGCCGGCGACCCAGGTCGCCGTCTCCCACTCCGCCTCGGTCATCCCGGTCGCCTTCCCGCCCCCGCCGGACACCTTTGCCGTCGGATTCATGGTTCCTCGTCGGTGGGCGCGGTGACCATGACACGTCCGGATCACCCCCACGTGATCCCGCCCTAGACAGGAAGCCACCCATCGGTGCCGCCTCGTGTACCCAAAGGGACTGGCTATCGACGGAAAGTAGCCGAACTGTCGGCGTGTGGTGGAAGGCGGGTGGCCACTGCCGGGCGGCGGTCGTCACCACCCGGCGTAGAGGGGTCGGTGCCGGTGAGCACCTTTCGCCGCCGGGCCTGTAGGGTAGAGCGACACGGGGTAGGTTTGGTGCCCACTCCGGACGGGCGTTGGCCAGCTCGACAAGAGCGACCTCGACGAGAGCGATCTCGAAGAGGGCGACCTCGACGAGAGCGACACAGTGCCGCGCAGACCTCACGGACGGCTCCGCACAGGAGATCCGGGGTGGTCGCGCGGCGGCGCGGCCGGAGCGCACGGGCGCGGGGCACCTTGAGGAGATGAGTTCGCGCGGCGGCCTTCTAGGTACGCGCGGGCCACAGGAGCAGGGAGAACTGGTGTACGCGGTCGTTGCCAGCGGCGGCAAGCAGCACAGGGTCGCCGTCGGCGATGTGGTCGACGTCGAGCTTCTTCCCGGTGAGACGGGCGCGGCCGTGAACCTTCCGGCGCTCCTGCTCATCGATGGCGAGTCGGTCACCACCGACAAGGACGCGCTCGCGTCCGTCGAGGTGACCGCCGAGGTCGTCGGCGTCGTCAAGGGTCCGAAGATCCGGATCCACAAGTTCAAGAACAAGACCGGTTACCACAAGCGGCAGGGTCATCGCCAGAAGTTCACCCGGCTGAAGGTCACCGGCATCGAGACCAAAGAGGCCTGAGCGAGATGGCGCATAAGAAGGGCGCGAGCTCCTCGCGCAACGGTCGTGACTCCAACGCCCAGCGGCTGGGCGTGAAGCGGTTCGGTGGTCAGTACGTGAAGGCCGGCGAGATCCTCGTCCGCCAGCGCGGCACCCACTTCCACCCGGGCGACCTCGTCGGCCGCGGTCGCGACGACACCCTGTTCGCCCTCGCCGAGGGCCACGTCCAGTTCGGCACCCGCCACGGCCGCCGTGTCGTGAACGTGTTGGCCCTCGAGGCAGAGGCGACGGCCGCGGCCTGAACCGTGTGTCGGTGGCTCGTTCGGGCAGGCTGGCCGGGATGAGATCCCAGGTCGGGCGCCGCCCGACCTAGAGCGCAACGTTGGCTTGGAACGCCGCGTCCGCGTGATCCACGACCGGGCGCGGCGTTCGTCATGTTCGCGCAGTAACCGCATAATGGTCATGCATAGCTGCGCCCGAGCGGCCTGACCCAGCAAGACAGCCCGACCCAGCAAGACAGCCGCCACGCAGCGAACCAGCAAAGTTACATGACGCTGTAACCCGGCCCCGCGGCGCGGAGGCGTGCCTCCGCGGAGGCACGGCCATCGAGCGAAGCGAGATGGCCGGGGCCGCAGCGGAGGTCGCCGGAACGCCCGTGAGCGGAGGAGGACGCGGCGCGGAGGCCCCTTCCCGAGCGAAGCGAGGGAAGGGGCCGGAGCGCCGCGCCCGGACGGAGCGAACCAGGAGACACAGTGCCCACATTCGTCGACCGGGTGGTTCTGCACGCCGCCGCCGGAGACGGCGGGCACGGCTGCGCGTCGATCCACCGGGAGAAATACAAGCCACTCGGTGGCCCTGACGGCGGCAACGGCGGCCGAGGCGGCGACATCAAGCTGGTCGTCGACGCCAGCGTGACGACGCTGCTCGACTTCCACTTCCACCCCCACCGGCGCGCCACCAGCGGCCGGCAGGGGCAGGGCTCCAACAAGAGCGGCGCCGACGGCGGCGACCTGGTGCTCGCCGTCCCCGACGGCACGGTCGTGCTCACGCCCGACGGCGAGGAGATCGTCGACCTGGTCGGCCCCGGTACCTCGTACGTGCTCGCCCACGGCGGCCGCGGCGGGCGGGGCAACGCGGCGCTCGCGTCGGCCCGGCGGAAGGCTCCGGGGTTCGCCGAGCTCGGCGAGCCGGGGGAGAGCCTCGACGCGGTCCTCGAGCTGAAGTCGGTCGCCGACGTCGCGCTCGTCGGCTACCCGAGCGCCGGCAAGTCGTCGCTGGTCTCGGTGCTGAGCGCCGCCAAGCCGAAGATCGCCGACTACCCGTTCACGACGCTGGTGCCGAACCTCGGCGTCGCGCAGGCCGGCGACCTGCCGCCCTACACCGTCGCCGACGTCCCCGGCCTGATCCCCGGCGCGAGCCAGGGCCGTGGGCTGGGGCTGGAGTTCCTTCGCCACATCGAGCGCTGCTCGGTGATCGTGCACGTCCTCGACTGCGCGACACTCGAGCCCGACCGCGACCCGCTCTCCGACCTCGACGTGATCGAGAGCGAGCTGGCCGCCTATTCGGCTGACCTTGCCGACCGGCCGCGCCTGGTCGTCCTCAACAAGATCGACGTTCCGGACGCCCGGGACCTGGCCGAGCTCGTCACGCCCGACCTGCGCGCCCGCGGGCTCGAGGTGTTCTCGATCAGCACCGCGACCCGGGAAGGCGTGCGACAGCTGTCGCTGTACCTCGCCGGGATGGTCGCCGAGCACCGCCGCGCGTCGCCGGTGGCGTCGGCGACGCGGATCGTGCTGCGCCCGCGCGCGGTCGACGAGGCCGACTTCGCGGTGCGCGCCGCCGGCGACGGCGGGTTCGTCGTGACCGGCACGAAGCCGCTGCGCTGGGTCCGGCAGACCGACTTCACCAACGACGAGGCCATCGGCTACCTCGCCGACCGGCTCGCCCGTCTCGGTGTCGAGGCCGAGCTTGCCCGCCTCGGCGCCGAGGCGGGGGCGGAGGTCACGATCGGGGACGTCACCTTCGACTGGGAGCCGACGCTGTCCGGCCGCGGCGCGCTCGCCGAGTACGCGGCGGCCCGCGCCGACGCGGAAACCGCCGGCGTGGCGACCGTGGGCGGCACGGCCGGCAGGACCCGCGCGGCCGAGCCGCTGCTGGGCCCGCGCGGTAGCGACGACCGGCTGAGCACCTCCGTCCGGCTGACCCGGGCCGAGCGGATGGCTCGCCGTGCCCGGCTGCTGGCCGACCCGGACGAGGCCGAGTCGGCGTTCGAGGCCGCCGAGGCGGGCGCGCTGGTCGACGAGGACGGTGTCGTCACCTTCGCGGACGCGCGGGACGCCGGCTGGGACGACGAGGTCTGGGACGGCGACACGGACAGCGACGACGTCGAGGACGGCGAGGACGAGGACGGCCCCGTCGTCTGGGTCGGCCGCGAGGACGACGACCACGCGGACGAGTCCCGCGGTGACGGCGAGGACGAGGACGACAAGCCGGTCCGCGACGAGCCGGTCCGCGACGAGCCGGTCCGTGCCGGGCGCGGCGGGGCGGACGGCGAGGAGTAGGCGTGCGTTCGTTCGTTGAGCACGCGCAGCGGGTCGTCGTCAAGATCGGATCGTCGTCGCTGACGTCCGCCGCCGGTGGGCTGGACGCCGGCCGCCTGGAGGCGCTCGTCGCGGCCGTACGCCCGCTCGCCGGGCGCCGGCTGGTACTGGTGAGCTCCGGTGCGATCGCCGCCGGGCTCGCCCCGCTGGGGCTCGCGCACCGGCCGCGTGACCTCGCCACCCTGCAGGCAGCGGCGAGCGTCGGGCAGAGCGCGCTCGTCCACCAGTACGCGGAGGTGTTCCGGCGCTCGGGTCACCAGGTCGGCCAGGTGCTGCTCACCGCGACCGACGTCATCCGGCGCACGCATTACCGCAACGCCCGCACGGCGCTTGACCGGCTGCTCGAGCTCGGGATCGTCCCGATCATCAACGAGAACGACGCCGTCGCCACCCAGGAGATCCGGTTCGGCGACAACGACCGCCTCGCGGCGATCGTCTCCCATCTCGTCTCCGCAGACCTGCTGGTGCTGTTGTCCGACGTCGACGGGCTCTACGACGCAAACCCGCGGCTCGGGCCGGCGAATCTGGTGCGCGAGGTCCGGTCGGACGCCGACCTGGAGGGGCTGACGGCGAAGGGCACCGGCACGGCCGGTGTCGGCACCGGCGGGATGGCGACGAAGATCGACGCCGCCCGGATGGCCGCCTCCGGCGGCGTGACCACGATCGTCACGTCGGCGGCGCTGGCGGCGCAGGCCCTGGCAGGTGAGGAGGTCGGCACGGTCTTCCACCCGACCGGCCCGCGCCGCGCCTCCCGCCTGCTGTGGCTGGCGCACGCGACCGCTCCGCTCGGGCGGCTGCACCTCGACGCCGGCGCGGTCGCGGCGGTCGTCGACCGCCGGGCGTCGCTGCTGCCCGCGGGCCTGACCGCCGTCGACGGTGACTTCTCCGCCGGCGACCCGGTCGACCTCGTCGACCCGTCAGGCCGTCCGGTGGCCCGGGGCCTCGTCGCGTTCGACTCCGTCGAGATCCCCAGCATGCTGGGCCGCGGCACCGCCGAGCTGGCCGCCGACCTCGGCCCCGGCTACGAGCGCGAGGTCATCCACCGCGACGACCTCGTCCTTCTCCTGCGCGCCCGCTGAGCGGCTGAGACGGGGCCACAAAGAACAGGGGCCACAAAGAACAAGGGCCCGCCGATGCGGGCCCTGACCCAGCAAGCCGAAGCGGCTGGGGGAGTGGTTCTAGTCCAGCGGGTCGGCTCCTGGTGAACGGGTCAGGTGGTGGTCTCGACGGTGCTGCCGGCCGGGCCCTTGCGGACCTGGATCTGGGTGGGGATGCGGAGGCGGAGGTCGGCGACGTGGCTGACGACGCCTACCAGGCGACCGCCCGAGCGGAGCTCATCAAGGACGTTCATCACCTCGTCGAGGCTGTCGGGGTCCAGAGTGCCGAAGCCTTCGTCGATGAACAGGGCGTCGATGGTGTGGCCGCCGGACTCGGCGCTGACGACGTCGGCCAGTCCGAGAGCCAGTGACAGGGCAGCCTGGAAGGTCTCGCCGCCCGAAAGCGTCGCCGTCGGGCGGGACCGGCCGGTCCAGGCGTCCTCGACGAGCAGGCCGAGGCCCGCACGGCGCCGCCGGTCGCGGCGCTCGCCGGCGTCGTGGACGAGGGTGTAGCGCCCCCCGCTCATCACCGCCAGGCGCTGGCTGGCCGCCTGCGCGACCTCCTCCAGGCGAGCGGCCAGCACGTAGCTCGACAGCGGCATGCCGTGCAGGTTGCCGCCCCGCCCGGCGGCCAGGTCGGCGAGCGCACGCAGCTGGTCCGCCGCAGCCCGGCGTGGCGCCAGGTCCGCATGCGCGATGGCGTGCTCCTCGACCAGGACATCGAGCCGACGGGACCGCTCGGTCGCCGTCGCCACGGTGGCCAACGCCTCCTCGTGCGCGCCCTTTGCGTCCTCGGTCGCCCGTTCCTGCTCCTCCAGCGAGATCAGGGTGTCGTCGCCGCTCTCGGCCAGTTCGGGGGCCTCCAACCGGGACTGGACCCTTACCCGTTCCTCCTGGTGTTCCTGGATCCGTGCCCGGACGTCGGTCACCCAGCTTGCCTCTCGGACGGCGGCCAGCGCCGCGGCTGGGTCGGAGAAGCCGGCCTCCGTCGCGGCGGCGACCGCGGCAGCCTCGGCCCGCCGGGCCTCACCGGCCGCCCGGGCGGCCACGAGTGCGGTCTCGCGAGCCGTCACGCAGTGGCTCGCGAACGTGGCCACGGCGGCGACCCGCGCGGCGAGGCGGGCCGGGTCGCGCAGCGCGTCCGGCAGGGGTTCCAGTGCCTTCGCGGCCCGGCCTCGGGCGGCGGCCGCGCGCAGCCCGGCCTGGTGCTGCGCGGAGCGCTGGGCTGCGAGATCCGCGTGCGCGGCCATCTCGGCCTGCCCTACCCGGGCAAGCTCCGCCTCTGCCGGAGCCAGGTCGCGCGCCACCGCCGTCGCCTCGTCGGCGGATGCCGCGAACGCCAGCGCGAGCGATGCCAGCTCGGCGGCGCTCCGCTCGGCGAGCGCTGGTCCGGCGTCGTGGTCGCCACCACCGCCCTCGGGCACGTGCGCGTCGTCAGTGACGCCACCGAGCAGCACCGTCTCGTCGAGCAGAGTCCCGCGCAGCTCACCGAACAGGTCTTGGAGGGAGTCTGAGGTGACTTCGTCGGCGCGGCCGGCCGCGCGATCGCCGGCAATGTCCACATCGGCAAGGCCAGTGCCGGCCGTGCCCGCAACGCCGGCGTCGGCCGTGTGATGGCCGCCGGCCGGCCAGCCGGAGGCGAGCGTGTCGGGAGAGCCGAGCGTGTCGGGAGAGCGCAGAAGCGTCGCGCGCAGCGTGCGGACCCGTTCGGTCAGGCCGGCGAGGCGCCCTGCTGCCTCGCGCGCCGCTGCCTCGCGTCGCGTGGCCGCCTCGTCGGCGGTGCGTTCCTCGTCCTTGTTGACGTGGTCGGCGCGGACCTCGGCCGGGTCGGGATGGGCGAGCGAGCCGCACACGGGGCAGGGCGTGCCGTCGGCGAGCGCGGCGGCCAGCTCGGCGGTGATCGCGTCGAAGCGTTGCTGACGCAGCTCGACGGCACGGGCACGGGCGAGGGCCGCGGCCGCCCGCGCCTCGCCAGCGGCGACGAGCGCGCCGTGGCGGGCTCGCAGGGCCTCCGCCAGGTCGGTCAGCTGGTCGGCGTAGTCGCGCGCCGCGGGCGCCCGGACGGCGGCGTCTCGCGCCTTCTCGACCCGGTCGGCGGCGGCCCGGCGAGCGGCCGGAAGGGTCGTCTCGACCTCGCCGGTACGGATCTCGGCCGCCTGGGCATGCGTGCGGGCCTCGGCCTGCGCCGCCGAGGCCTCGCTCTCGGCGTCCTCGGCTGTGGTGAGCGCGAGCGTCAGCCCTTCGAGCCTGCCCGACTCGGCCTGGGCGAGCGCGGCGAGCCGGCCCAGCTCGTCCGGGCCAGCGTCGCGACCGGCGCTCAGGCCGCCCGGCTGGTCGTCGGAGGCATTCAGAGCGGGGACCGCGCCGGCGGCGAGGGCCGCGCGGGCTGAGGCCTCGTCCTGTGCGGCGCGGGCGGCATCGTCAGCTCGCCCGGCTGCGTCGGCCACGGCGCGGCCGACCGCGCCAGCCCGGCTCGCCGCGTCCAGCTCGGCGGCGAGCCCGGCGATCTGGGGAGCGAGCTCGTCGAGCTCGGTGAGCCGGGCACCAAGCCGGGCCCGCTCCTCGGCCCGGCGCGCCGCCTCGCGCGCCGCGACCAGGCGGTTCTCGGCCAGCTCGCGGGCCTGGGCGGCCTCGTCGCGCCGGGCGGCGGCCGACAACCGCGCCGCGCGGGCCGCCTCGGCGAGCGCGGCCGCCCAGCCCGGCCCCTTCTCGCTGGTTGGCCGGGCCGCGCCGTCCAGACCGTCGGCGTCGGCTGCCAGGAGCGGTCCGGGCTCGTCCGCCTGCCCGTCGTGTTCGCCGCCGGCTGCCTCAACGATCCTGGCCTGGACGCGGTCTAGGGCCTGGCGGGCGACGTTGTAGTCGTCCGTCGCGCGCTTGGCGCGGTCGGCGAGCCACTGCTCGACGCGCTCGAACAGGCCGACGCTGAACAGCTGCTTGAGCAGTGCTTCGCGGGCGTCGTTGTCGGCGTGCAGGAAGTCGGCGAACCGGCCCTGCGGGAGCATGACAACCTGGAAGAACTGCTCGGGCTTCATCCCGAGGTGCAGGCTGATCTCGAGGCCGACGTCGTCGTTGCGGGTCGCCTCGGCCTGCCAGCCGGATCCGGTCCACTTCTCCAGGAGCGCCTTCGGATGCTCCCGCTGGGTGCCGGTGCCGCGGCGCTTCGGGCGGTCCCAGGCGGGGGAGCGGGTGACGCGGAAGCGCCCGGCCGGCGCCGAGTACTCCAGCTGCACCCGGGGGGCCACGTCCGCGGCCGCGTGGTGCGACCGCAGGTCGCGTACGCCGCGCAGGCCGGGGACGGCGCCGTAGAGCGCGAAGCCGAGCGCGTCGAGCAGCGTCGTCTTCCCGCCGCCGGTCTCGCCGCACAGCAGCACCAGCCCGCCCGCTCCGAGCAGGTCGAGGTCGAGTTCCACCGAGCCGGGAAATGCGCCGAAGGCGGTGAGTTCGAGGCGATGCGGGCGCATCAGCCCACCTCCGCCGCGGCCGCCGCGAGCCGGGTCTCGGTGAGCGCGGTGGCGAGCAGCTCGCGTTCGGCGTCGGTCGCCGCGGTACCGCGGGCGAAACCGACGAAGTCGGCAGCGACGTCGAGGTCGCCGCGGCCGCGCGTGCGCTGCGCGAACGAGCGGGCGTCGGCGGCCTCGGAGTCCGGCGGCTCGTGGCGCAGCACGAGGGTGTGCGGGAAGCGCTCACGCAACGCCGTCATCGCGTCGGTCGGCCGGGTGGGGTCGGTGAGCACCGCGGCGACGAAGTCGTCGGCGTGCTCGCCGTACTCGAGCCGGGTGAGCAGGTCTGCGAGCCGTCCGCGCAGGATCGTCAGCCGCCGCCGCGTCGGGACGGGGACCGCCTCCACCCTGGTCAGCCCGGCCGGGCCGAGCTCGACGAGAAGGGACGCCTTCGCGTCGCCGGCCTCGGAGAACGAATAGGCGAGCGGCGAGCCGCTGTAACGTACCTGCGACCGGCCCTCGACCTGCTGCGGGCGGTGCAGGTGGCCGAGCGCGGTGTAGGTGATGCCGTCGAACAGCGACACGGGGACGTGCGCGAGCCCGCCGACGCTGATGTCGCGCTCGCTGTCGCTGGCGGCGGCGCCCGTCGCCCAGGCATGCGCGACGACGACCGACCTGGCTTCGGGGTGGCCGGACAGGTCGGCCCGGACGGCGGCCATCGCTCGGCGCATCGTCGCCGCGTGCGACCGCGGGGCCGTCCGGCGCGTCCGGCCGGGGATGGTGGCCCGGCGCGGGGTGGCGGGCACCAGGCTCGGGGCGATCTCCTCGTCGTCGAAGAGCGACACCATGCCCGGGAAGGGCGGCTCGACCGGCCCTTCGACGAGCGCTGGCACTGGCGCTGGCGCGTGCGGTGGCCCGGTGCGGAGAGCGGCTGGCTCGTCGCCAGGCTCGCGGCCACGCCGGCTGGCCGGCTCGTCAGTGTCCCCGCCGGCCAGGTCGTCCTCGCAACCGTCGTCCTCGAGGCCGTCGACCTCGGGAAGCCGGTCGGCTACGGCGGCGGGCTCGAGGTACGGGATCGGGTAGACCCGCACCGGGCCGAACCGGTCCTCGACCAGCACCGGTGTCGCGAGCTCGGCGGGGTCGGTGCGGATGCGAACCCGGGGATCGAGCAGCCCCGCCTTGTCGCCGAGCCGCGCCGCCGCGTCGTGGTTGCCGCTGATGACCACCACCCGGGCGCCGGCGTCGCGCAGCCGGGACAACGCCTCGTCGAACAGCCGCAGCGCGCCTACCGGCGGGATCGCCCGGTCATGCACGTCGCCCGCGACCACGACGAGGCCGACTCGCTCGGCCCGGGTGACCTCGACGAGGTGGTCGACGAAGGCTGCCTGGGCCGTGGCCAGGTCATGTCCATGCAAGCCGCGTCCGAGATGCCAGTCGGACGTGTGCAGCATGAGCATGCCGAGCCCTCCCCAGCCTGGGTACGGCGTCGGCGTGCGGGTACGTCACCCGGCGCAGCATTGCCGCCGCCGCTGCGGCGGGTGCCGCGAACATCGGTAGCGTAGGCGACCCGCTCGCGCCCGGTACGCACGCCGTGCCCGCTCGGCCCGCCGGTTTCCGGCGTACCCGTCCATACGCGCGCGGACGTACGCCGATGCCGCCGTCCGGCTGACGACGCCGGCCACGTCCGGTAGCAGTCTGATCGCCATGGCCATCCCGCCTCCTGCCAGCCCGTCGAGGGCGGTCGCGTGCCCGCTCGCGCGGCGGCCAGCGGCTGGCGGGTGGGGCCAGCCCTACCGGGTCCGGGCGGAATGGCACCTCCATGACCCGGCGGCTGACCAGAGCCGAAGTCGGTGGTCAGCTCCAGTGACCCGCCGGTCGCCTTCCGCGACTGTTCGAGTGGCGGATCACCGCTGCGCGACCGGGCGACCGGGTGCGCGAAAAGGAGTCTTTTTCGCGCACCCGGCGACTCGCCGACTATGTCCTACATCACTTCCCGTCCGGCGACCGATGTATTTGCCGAGGCTGCGTGGTCCTTCTGAGGGCCGGGCGGGTGACGCCCGCGCGGGCGGGCTCGGGGTGCTGTGCGGGCACCCCGTCCCAGCGCAGGCGTCCCGATCGACCGCCGGCCATCAACCGAATAGGGGATGGCGCCTCAACCAATAAATGGATGGCGTCGTGCGCTGGCCACGACATCATCGAAGCCACCGGATCCTGGACGCGAAGTGTCACACCCAGTCAGTACGGTCGTGCCGGCCGGGGCGGCCCGCCTCGCCCAGATCCGCCGACGCCCGCCAGTCGGGCGCCGGCTGGCGCCGTTCGCCGCCACCACCCCCGCACGCCAGTCCACGAGTGACCGCCGCCTGCGCCGTCGACGACGAGCGAGCCCGAGAACCACCGGGAGAGAACACCATGAGCGACGTGGCTGCCGAGCAGGAAAGCTCGCAGACCCAGCTGCCCGCGTCTGCGCCACCGTCTGGGTCGCCGCCGCCCGAGCCCCCGGAGCGGCGCCGCCCCGGCTGGCGCCGCTGGGTGGGTGCCGTCGGCGTCGTTCTCGTCTTCCTGATCCTCGGTATGACCGGCCTGCCCTTCCAAGGCAAGCTGGGTGAGGTACAGAAGAACGACAACGCGTCCTACCTGCCCGGGTCCGCCGAGTCGACCAAGGTCGAGGACGAGGCGGAGAAGTTCCGCTCCGTGGCCACGATCCCCGGGTTCATCATCTACCAGCGTGACGGTGGGCTCACGGCCGGCGACAAGGCGAAGATCGACCGTGACCGGGCCGCCTTCGCCAAGCTCGACGGCGTCGCGGCCGACCAGATCGGGCCGGCACAGCTGAACAAGGACGGCTCGGTCGCCTCGGTGTCGGTCCCGCTGATCGGCAAGAACGGCGACGTCGAGGTCGACGGGGGGACGCTCAGCGACAACGAGAAAAAGATCATCGATACGGCCAAGGCCGACTTGCCGGCGGGCCTGTCCGTCCACAGCGCCGGGGCCGGTGGTCTGCTGGTCGCGTTCATCGACGCGTTCGAAGGGCTCGACGGGCAGCTGCTGCTCGCGGCCGGCCTGGTGGTCATCGTCATCCTGCTGGTCGTCTACCGCAGCCCGATTCTGTGGTTCTTCCCGCTGCTGAGCTCGGTCTTCGCACTCGGCTTGTCCTCGTTGGTGATCTACCCGCTGGCGAAGAACGACGTGCTGACCCTCACCGGCCAGAGCCAGGGCATCCTGTCGGTCATCGTGATCGGCGCCGGCACGGACTACGCCCTGCTGCTGGTCAGCCGATATCGCGAGGAACTGCACAACCACGCCAGCCGGATGCAGGCGATGATCTCCGCGTGGAAGGGTGCCGCGCCGGCGATCGCCGCCTCCGGCCTCACCGTCGTCCTCGGCCTTCTCTGCCTGGCGCTCGGTGAGCTGAACTCGAACAAGAGCCTCGGGCCGGTCTGCGCGATCGGCGTCGCCTGCACGATGCTGTTCATGCTGACCTTCCTGCCGGCGTTCCTGGTGCTGTTCGGCCGGTGGGTGTTCTGGCCGCGCCGGCCGCGGGTCGACCACCAGGCCGACATCGCCACCCACGGCCTGTGGGGGCGGATCGCCGAGACCGTCGGCCGGCGCTCGCGGCTCGGCTGGATCTCGACCGCCCTGCTGCTGCTCGTCTGCGTAGCGTTCCTGCCGAGCCTGCGTACCGGTGGCCTGTCGGTGATGGACAGCTTCACCAACGAGCCGGACGCGATCGTCGGGCAGAAGATCTACGACGCCAACTTCGACGCCGGTTTCGGTGCTCCGGCGGTCATCATCGCGAACGCCGACAAGACCGACGAGGTGATCGCCGCGGTCGCCAGGGTTCCGGGCGTGGACACCAAACCGGGATCGGTCTGTATCGAGGTCGACTACGGCAAGATCGTCGGTGCGTTGCGCTCCGGTGCGGTCAAGCCGGCCGACCTGGCCGGCGGGGCCTGCCCGCCGGCGGCCATCCAGGTCGGGGAAGTCGACGGCAGGATCGCGATCGACGCGACTCTCGCCTACCGGTACGACACGGCGGAGGCCGACGCCACGGTGCTGCGCATCCGGGACGCGGTGCGCGCGGTGCCGGGCGCGCAGGCGCTCGTCGGCGGGTCCACGGCGGTCAACCACGACGTCAACGCCGCCTCCCGGCACGACCGCAACCTGGTCATTCCCATCGTGCTGCTGGTGATCCTCGTGGTGCTCGGCGTGCTCCTGCGGGCGTTCGTCGCCCCGCTGGTGCTGATCGCGACCGTCGTGCTCTCGTTCGCCGCGTCCCTGGGCGTGTCGGCGCTGGTTTTCAACCACGTGCTCGACTTCGCCAACGCCGACCCGGCGTTCCCGTTGTTCGCCTTCGTGTTCCTCGTGGCACTCGGGATCGACTACAACATCTTCCTGATGACCCGGGTGCGCGAGGAGACGTTGATGCACGGCACCCGTTCCGGCATCACGCGCGGACTCTCCGTGACTGGTGGCGTGATCACGTCGGCTGGCCTCGTGCTCGCGGCGACGTTCGCGGTGCTGGCGGTGCTGCCGCTGGTCTTCCTCGCCGAGGTCGGCTTCACGGTGGCGTTCGGCGTCCTGCTGGACACGATCATCGTGCGGTCGATCCTGGTGCCGGCGCTCAGCCACGAGATCGGCAAGAAGATCTGGTGGCCGTCCAAGCTCGCCCGCGCGGCCGACTGAGCGCTCGGACGCCGTTGCCTGACTGGACGTGAGCGGAGGGCCAGGTCCCGGGCCTGGCCCTCCGCTCACGTCCGCCAACGTGCGCTGGTGCCGCCTCGCCGGCGTCGGCGGTTCCCGGGAAGGTAGCCTCGGGGGATGGCGCGATGGGCCGGCGCAGAGCCGGCCCCACAGCCTTGATGATCTTGATCTGACTTTCGGGTGGACCGCTGTACCGGCTGGGGGCGTTTCCCCAGGGTCCGGTGAGAGGGGAACGGGTCATGCAGGTCTCCGCGGAGGACGTCCGAGAGAGCGCTGTGCGCGCGAAGCGGGCCGCGGCGGCGCTGGCCCCACTGTCGCGGGCCGCCAAGGACGCCGCGCTGCTGCGGATGGCCGACGCGCTGCTGGCTCGCGCCGACGAGCTGCTCGCGGCCAACGCCGAGGACGTCGCGGCTGCCCGGGCGGCCGGCACCGCCGAGGCGCTGGTCGACCGGCTCACCCTCACCGAGGCCCGGCTCGCCGGCATGGCCGACGGGCTGCGGCAGGTCGCCGGGCTGGAGGACCCGGTCGGCGAGGTCGTGCGCGGCCGGATGCTGCCGAACGGCATGGAGCTGCGCCAGGTCCGTGTCCCGCTCGGCGTCGTCGGGATCATCTACGAGGCCCGGCCGAACGTGACCGTCGACGCCGCCGGCCTCTGCCTGAAGAGCGGCAACGCCGCGCTGCTGCGGGGCAGCGCCTCCGCCGTGCACTCGAACATCGCGCTCGTCGGGGTGCTGCGGGACGCGGCCGAGGCGGCGGGGCTGCCCGCGGACGCCGTCCAGCTCGTCCCCGGCGTCGACCATGAGTCGGTCAAGCACCTGATGCGGCTGCGCGGCCTCGTGGACGTGCTCATCCCGCGCGGCGGCGCGAACCTGATCCGCACCGTCGTCGAGGAGTCGACCGTGCCGGTGATCGAGACCGGCGTCGGCGTCTGCCACGTCTACGTCGACGCGGACGCCGACCTCGACATGGCGGTCGCGGTCGCGGTCAACTCGAAGACCCAGCGGGTCTCGGTCTGCAACTCGGCCGAGACCCTCCTCGTGCACGGCGATGTCGCCGCCGAGTTCCTGCCCCGGGTGCTCACCGCGATGCAAGAGGCCGGCGTGACGATCCACGGCGACGACGCGGTGCGGGCCGTCGCGCCGGACGCCCTGGTCGCGACCGAGGACGACTGGGCCGCCGAGTACCTCTCACTCGACCTCGCGGTGAAGGTCGTCGAGTCGCTGGACGCCGCCGTCGAGCACATCCGCCAGTACGGCACCGGCCACACCGAGGCGATCGTCACCCGGTCGCTCGCCGCCTCCCGCCGCTTCGTCGCCACCTGCGACAGCGCCGCCGTCATGGTCAACGCCTCCACCAGGTTCACCGACGGCGAGCGGTTCGGCATGGGCGCCGAGATCGGCATCTCCACCCAGAAGCTGCACGCCCGCGGCCCGATGGGCCTGCCCGAGCTCACCTCCACCACCTGGGTCGCCATCGGCGACGGCCACGTCGTGTAGGGGCGAGCCCTGTTCGCCGCCCTTCGGGCGGCCGAGTGGTCACCGCGGAGCTCGTCCGCGCGGTGCTCGCCGAGGAGGTCGAGCGACTGCGCGAGACCAGTGGCGAGGAGGTGTTCGCCGCCGGGCGGTGGAAGGACGCCGTCGAGCTGTTCGAGCAGACCGCGCTCGGCGAGCCCTACGCCGCGTTCCTGACCCTGCCCGCCTACGACCGGATCTGACTCGTCGGTGCCCGTCAGCGACCGTTACTCGGCCGCAACGTAACCGTCCGTACCCCGAGCATCCGACCCAGTAGCAGTGGGGGTTTCTGGCGCAGCGCACTGGCACTATGGGACAGACGGACATACAGATCCAAAGGGATCACGCCAGACGCAGAGCGGGGAATAGTCCCATGTCGTTGCAGGAACACGCCTTCGCCGATGTCGCGGACGTGCGCGGTCGGCTGAGGGAGACAGGCTACCTCGCCGACGAGGCGATCGCCACCACGGTCTTCCTCGCCGATCGGCTGCGCAAGCCGCTGCTGGTCGAGGGGCCGGCGGGCACCGGCAAGACCGAGCTCGCCAAGGCGCTGGCGGCGTCCGTCGGCGCCGAGCTGCTCCGCCTGCAGTGCTACGAGGGGCTCGACGAGGCGCGTGCGCTCTACGAGTGGAACTACAAGAAGCAGCTGCTGCGCATCCAGGCCGGCGCCGGCGAAGGCGCGGCGGGAGCGGACTGGCGTTCCACCCATGACGACATCTTCAGCGAGGAGTTCCTGCTCGCTCGGCCGCTGCTGTCCGCGATTCGCCGCGACGAGCCGACCGTTTTGCTCATCGACGAGACCGACAAGGCCGACGTCGAGGTGGAAGGCCTGTTGTTGGAGGTGCTCTCCGACTTTCAGGTGACGATCCCCGAGCTTGGCACGATCAAGGCGTCGCGCCGGCCGTTCGTCATCCTGACCTCGAACGCGACCCGCGAGCTCTCTGAGGCGCTGAAGCGTCGCTGCCTCTACCTCAACCTCGACTACCCGTCCGCGGCCCGGGAGAAGGAAATCCTGCTCGCCCGGGTGCCGGAGCTGCCCGAGCAGCTCGCCGAGGCGCTGGTCCGCACGGTCCGTGCGCTGCGGGCGATGGAGCTCAAGAAGGCGCCGTCGATCGCCGAGACCATCGACTGGGGCCAGACTGTGCTCGCGCTCGGCTTCGACTCCCTCAACGAGGAAGAGGTCAAGAGCACCCTTGGCGTCGTCCTCAAGCACGCGAGCGACCAGGCCCGTGCCATCAGCCAGTTGAAGCTCGGCGCCAACTGACTGTCAGCTGAAAGCACCAACAGCTAAAGCACCAAGCGGTGACGGAAAGGGCTCACCGCGGGCCAAAGGAGGCGCGAAATGTCTCTTCGCGCCTCCGGCGGCCGTCTCCAGCGGCATTGAGGGGCACGCGATGAACCTGGTAGACCGCATGGTCGACTTCACGGCGGCGCTGCGGCGGGCCGGCGTGCCGGTGAGCACCGCGGAGACCGTCGACGCGACCCGCGCCGTCGGCGCGGTCGGCTGGCTGGACCGCGAGGCCGTCCGGGCGGCCTTCGCCACCACGATGTGCAAGCGCCCGCTCTACCGCAACGCCTTCGACACCCTGTTCGACCTGTACTTCCCACCGCGGATCGGCGACGGCACGGCCGCCGGGGCGGACGGCGCTCCCGGCCTCGGCGACGGCGAGTCGAGCGGCGAGCCGAGCGACCTCACACGCGAGGAGCTGGAGGCGCTGCGCAAGGAGCTGCGCGACCGGCTCCAGCAGGCACTGCTCGACGGCGACGACGAGGCGCTGCGTGAGCTCGCCCGCCAGGCGGTGTCCGCGTTCGGCTCGGCGCCCGCGGGTGGGCAAAACGGCCGGTCGTGGTTCGTCTTCCGGGTACTGCGCGCCATGTCGCCGGACACCCTGATCTCGGCGCTGCTCGCCGCGATGCTCGGCCCCCAGGACAAGGGCGGCCTTGCCGAACGAGTCGCCCGGCAGACCATCGCGGACCGGATCCGCAACTTCGAAGAGATGGTCCAGAGCGAGATTCGCCGCCGGATGGCCGAGGAACGCGGCCTGGAGGCCACCGAGCGCAGCGCGGTCAAGCCGCTCACCGACCAGGTCGAGTTCCTGCGCGCCTCTCACCAGGACCTGGTCGAGCTGCGCCGGCAGGTCTACCCGCTGGCGCGCCGGCTCGCGACCCGGCTGACCGCCAAGCGCCGCCTTGGCCGCAGCGGCCGGCTCGACTTCCGCCGCACCGTGCGGGCGTCGCTCGCCACCGGCGGCGTCCCGCTGGAGACGAAGCACCGCCCGCACAAGCCGCACAAGCCGGAGCTGGTCGTGCTCTGCGACGTCTCCGGCTCGGTCGCGTCGTTCGCGCATTTCACGCTGATGCTCACCCACGCGCTGCGCGAGCAGTTCTCGAAGGTGCGTGCGTTCGGCTTCATCGACACCACCGACGAGATCACCCGATTCCTGCGCGGCGTCGACCTCGGCGACATGATGGCCAAGGTCGCCACGGAGGCGGAGCTGGTCTGGTTCGACGGCCACAGCGACTACGGCCACGCCTTCGAGGTCTTCGCCGAGAAGTACCCCGACGCCGTCGGCCCGAAGACGTCCCTGCTGGTCCTCGGCGACGCCCGCAACAACTACCGCGCCACCGCCGTCACGCCGTTCCGGCGGCTGTGCCAGCAGGCACGCCACGCCTACTGGCTGAACCCCGAGCCTCGTTCCTACTGGGGCTCCGGCGACTCCGCCACGAAGGCCTACGGCGACATCGTCGACGAGATGGTCGAGTGCCGCAACGTCGAGCAGCTGGAAGGCTTCATCGAACGCCTCCTGCCGAGCTGATGTCCGTCCGCCGCCGGTCGGCGGCAGTGGGGCACCGCGGTGGCCGCCTGCTCGGCCGCGATGAGCTGCGACTGTGACCTGGCCGAGCCCATGATCGGACGTCGTCCCCGGTGGCGTAAGGTGGCCGGGTCGTCGCAAACCACCTTGACCCAGGAAAATGTGTGGCCGGCCAGGTTTCATCAATCGGTGATTGGCAGCACGTCAGCGCGGACCGTAGCCGTGACGCGGCCGCGCTCTGGGCGGCTGACCGGACCCTCGCGGCCACCTACCTGAAGTGGTACGCGGTTGAATGCCTGGCGAAGGCGCTCGTTGTCGCCGCAGGCCACAAACCTCCCACGAGCGGTCAGTCCGGCCACGACATCGCGGCGCTGCTCGACCTCGCCGGACTCCGGCGCAGCGACATCGCGGCCGAACTCCGAGATCATTACGAACGGCGTTCTGTCGCCATGCGCTACGAGCTTGAAGGCGGCCGGAGCTATGACGGCGAGTACCAGGCGGCGACGGAACTAGCGAAGCGGTTGGAACTGCGGGCACGGCGCGCCGACAGGCACCCGCGACACGGCAGCCGGAAGCGTGGGTGACAGCATGCGAATGATGATCTGTCGACGTGGAAGCCGGAGCAGGCCGTGCTGACCGAGGAGGAGATGCGCGGCGGTATCGGCAGGGCGCTGGCGGTCGCCGGTGTCGACGTCACCGAGGTCCTGATTCGGCCGGACCCGTTCGGGGGATGGCGAGTCGTCCTCATCGAACCGGCGCAGTCGGCGGGCCTTCCTGCACCGTCGTCCTGGCTGCCGGCCGAGCTCGATCGAGAGATCGCGTTGCTGAGCGTCCGCGCCGTCGACGACCGCGAGGATGTCGACGAGCTGCTCGATGGAGCACTGTCCGAGCACCCCCTCTGGCCGGAAGCACTGGCACGTGGGCATGCGTCTGAGGTACCACTGGCTCCCAGGTTCGCTGCCGATCAGGGCGTCAGCCTGCCACCCCCCATCGTCGTGACGTTCTACTCGCTGCGCGGTGGAGTTGGCCGGTCGACAGCGCTTGCGTATGTCGCCAGGATTCTTGCCCGCGACAACAGGGTTCTCTGCGTGGACATGGACCTGGAGGCGCCTGGTCTCGCCGCGCTGTTCAGAGCCGAGGAACAGGTCAACCAGACGCAGGGGGTGGTACCTCTGCTCGTCCAGATCGATCTAGGCGGTCGGCCCGAGCTGGACGAGCACCTCGTCAAGGTCGACCCGGCGTCGGACCTCTACCTGCTGCCCGCAGGCCTGCCGTCCGCGGACTACGCGCGCCAGCTCGCACAGATCGATCCAGTGAGCTACTACCAGGAGGAGACCAACCCCCTCCGTGAGCTGATGGCGCTGATCAGGTCATCCCGGCTCGACTTCGATGTGATCCTCCTCGACTCGCGGACCGGGATCAGCCCGCTCGCCGCGCCGCTGCTCTTCGACCTGGCGGATCTGGCGGTCGTCACCTTCTTCCCGCATCCGCAGTCCTTCCGCGGGACTCGGGAGCTGGTCCGTGCCCTCCTGCGTGCGCGGACGCAGCGAACGGTGGCGGGCGAACGGTTGACACCCTCTCCACACTTCCTGATCTCGCCGATTCCCAACGCCGACCGCGAGACAACCGAGCGCTACGAGGACCGAGCGCTTGATGAACTCGCTCGCTGGACGGATGACGCGTTCCCCGAGGGCATCTCGGCCTTTACTCCGGATCGCTTGGCTGATATCACCACCTTCGTTACCTATAGTGAACTGATTCACGCAAGTGACGACGTCCTGGGCCCCGACGACCTGGCCAAAGCCTATGAGCCGCTCGCCGAGTGGGTCGCGGGTTATCTGCCGGGCAAGGAGCCCGTGATTCCGTCGTCAGAGGCGGCCGGTGGCGTCGGCGTGCCGCTGCCCGGGATCGCGACGGCGGGATCGAAGCCGGTTGGCACCCGGCCCGCGGCCATACGGGCCCTCGACGAGCTGCCGTTCGATGCGTCGGTGGCCGAGCAGCAGGACTACGAGGACCTTCGCGATTCGTTCGTCCGGACACGCGCGACGGACCGTGCGCTCCATCCCGACACGATGCTCGTCACCGGGCGCAAGGGCACCGGCAAGACCGCGGTCTTCCGTCGCCTCCGGGAGTCCGCCGAGGGCGGCATCGTGGTGCTCGCGCCGCCGGGTCTGAGCGAGTCGCAGCAGCCCGGCCCGAACGAGTTCCAGCTCATCGACGAGCAGCGCCGCGGGACGGACCAGGAATGGCGCGTGGTGTGGCAGCTTCTCACCACCCTCACAGTCGCGAGACATATGCCAGGGGCAGAGGTGCCCGCCACGTTCGCCCCACTGGAGGTGCTTCAGAACGGCGACGCGACGGCGGCGACCAGGCTGGTGCGAGACCTGCGGCGACTTCTGGGCAGTCGCGACGTCGGGCTGCTGAGCCGAGACTGGCTGCTGGAACTCGACGCCGCCGCCGCCAGCCGCAGGCTGCTGCTGTTCGACGGTCTGGACACCGGCTTCGGGAGCTCGGCCGACGCGATGGTGCGGCGGGTCGCGGCGGTCGAAGGTCTCCTGGAACTGGTGGGTGACGTGGGGGAGCGCCTCCGGAACCTGCGCTTCAAGGTACTGCTCCGGGAGGACATCTACGCAGCGGTGAACATCCCGAACAAGAGCCATTTCTTTGGCCGGCAGGCGCATCTGACCTGGAGCGATTCCACGGAGTACCTCAATGTGGCGGTCAAGCGTGCAATGCGCTCGGAGGCCTTTCGGGAGCTGTTCGCGAGTACCATTGACGACGATTCCCGCGGGCTGCTCGACGTCGCCGTCGACCGGTGGCCAGGCCAGATGAGCCAGCGTGCGTGGCAGCTGCTCGTCGGCGATCGGGTAGCGGGAAGCAAGACGGCTTTCACTGCAAACTGGGTGTGGCGGCGCCTGGCGGATGGAAATGATGACCACACGCCGCGGTCGCTGGTCCAGCTGCTGATGTCGGCACAGCTACGGGAACAGGCACTGCGTCAGAACGTGGAGCCGGTCCGGAGCGTCATCCGGCCGCGCACCCTCGTCGACTCGCTGGCGGAGGTCAGCACGCAGGCGCTGATCGCGCTACGGGAGGAATACCCCGAGCTGGATCCGGTCTTCGATGAGCTGCGCCGCATCGGGCAGACCCCGTTCTCCGCCGACCAGCTCAACGTCAAGGCTGACGTGTTGCGGCTCGCTCAGGAAGTGGGCCTGCTTACCGCGCTCGTGGGCACCTCCGGCGAGCCCGTGAGGTTCAAGGTGCCCGAGCTCTACCGCCTCGACCTCGACATGGGACGCAAAGGCCAGCGCTGAACCGCGGCCGGCGGGCCGACAGCACCCCTCGCGCTTCCCCTGCCACGCGGTGCCCTGCCACGCGGTGCCGACGCTGCCGAGCACGGGCTCAGGAAGGCCAGACCCACCCCAGGACGACCGGCTGCCCGAATCCGTAGCTCGACGTGTAGGCGTTGTAGGCACTGCTTCCGCTGATCGCGTAGGCCCAGGACGTGACGGATCCTTCCTGGAGGGACAGCCGCACCACCGGAACCATGTCGGCAGTGTACTGCTTGTTGAAGACCCAGCCCACAGCACGGTTGATGCCCGACCACACCGACGCCGGTCCCGGCGGCGTCTGGTCGGTGGTGATGTAGTGGTTGTTCTGGTAGCCGCACTGGTTGCTCGGGCAGAACAGGTCGTCCAGCGTGGACAGGAACCCGGCCGCCGCCGGGTCGGCGGTGTTCGCGGACGCCACCCCGACCGTGCCGTCGACGGCGTACCCGTTGATGTCGGTATTGCCGTCGCCATGCAGCAGCCAGACGCGCTCGCCGTTGGTCCGCCGCAGACGGGTGAGTTGCTGCGTGCCCACTGTCCAGTACGACACCGTGACGGCCGCGCTGGGGCTGGCCTCCGTGCCTGCCGGGGGGTTCTGCTGGAACACGGAGTCCGGTGTCCTGTTCGGCGAGAGCGACCGCACGCACGTCAGGCCGGCCTGCTGCACCGCGGCGCAGGCGGCGTCGGGGGTGAGCCCGACGACCTGCGGGACGACCGGGGTGCCCGCGAGCGTCAGCGCCAGCGCCGGCCGCGCGGCGAGGTCGACGACGGTGCCGGCCTGCTGGTCCTGGGCGACGACCGTGCCAGGCGTGTGGATGGCGTCGGCCGGTCCGGTGGCTGTGGTGCAGGTCAGCACGGCCTGGACGGCCGCGCAGGCGGCGGTCCCCGGCTGCCCGCGCAGGTCCGGGATCGGGAAGCGGGTGTAATAGGTCAGGGTGATGGCCGTGTCCGCGGTGAGCTCGGTGCCCGGATCCGGCGTCTGCCCGTAGACCACGCCAGCCGCCGTGTACGCGTTGGCGTCCGCCGTGCCGGCCTGCGTCGTGCACCTGGGCATGGACCCGCAGGCCGCGGTGTACGACTGCCCGCGCAGGTCCGGCACCAGCTGGGTGAGGTAGAAGACCGTCACCTCGCTGCCCTGGGCGAGCGACGTGTCCTTGGCCGGGTTGGTGCGCTGGATGCTTCCGGGGGCGGTCGACCCGGCGCCCGCGACGGCCTCCGTCACGGGCTGCGGGACGCAGGCCAGGCTGGCGCGGGCGAGGTCGGCGCAGGCCGTGGCCCGGTCCTCGCCCACCACGTCGGGCACCCGCACCGGGCGCAGGCTCGCCGGGCTGGTCGCGACGGTGGGTGGGCTGGCCGGTCCGGCCGTGCCTGCCGGCCCGGGCCCGGCGGGCACCGCCCGGGTGGCTCGCGGCCCGGGTGCGGAAAGCCCGTCAGGCGGTGTTCCCCGCGGCGCGGGGGGAGTAGTGCCGGTGGTGACGGGGGACGACGGGCCGACCGGGGTAGCGGGAGCCGAGCCGGTGGGCGAAGTGCCGGTCGGCCCGGGGGCGCCGCCGCCGGGCTGTACGGGAGCATCGCCGGCGAGCGGCACCGGGATCCCTGCCGGCGCGGAGGCGGGATCGAACAGGATCGTCTGCTCGCCGTCGCGGACATGCGCCCAGACCTGGCCGTGCCTGCTGAGCAGCTCGAGCCGACGGCTGGGGTCCCATTCCCCCTGGACCTTCCCGGCGACCTCCACCGGCTCCCCGCGGGGCCGCAGGGAGGACGCCTCGTAGAGGTGGACGGCGTAGCCGTCCGCGCTGACCGGAACGTAGACGACGTCGCCCGCGACGGCGGGCCGGTCTCCGCCGTCGGTCGCGGCGACCAACTGGTTCTGCTGCTGGCCGGTTCCCAGGTCAACGGCGATCAGCCACGTCGCGGCGGTCGCGCGCTCGACCATCCAGATCATCGTCGCCGGGGTGGACGTGGACGGCTCGGCCAGCAGCAGCTTGCCGCCGGCATTGAGCCGTACCGGCCAGGAGCGGTCGTCCCAGGTGGAGCCGTCGTCGCGCAGCCGTCGCAGCGAGCTGCCGGCCAGGACGACCGGGCGGTCGCCGACCAGCGTGAGAGCGGTCGCCGGCTCGCCGGGCAGCGGGAATCTCTGGGCGTAGCCGCCAGCCACGCGTACCAGCCCCTTCCCGTCTTCGGCGAGCAGCCACAGCGTGTCGGTCCCGTCCACGACCGGCTCGTCGATCCAGGGCTTCTTGACCTCGACGGGTCCTACCAGGTCCGTCGGTGAGGCGGATGTCGCCGCCCCGGGGCCTGGTCCGGCGCCGGGCCCGGCGGTCGCGCTGACCTGCCCGGCCTTCGGCTCGAGGAAATACGTCAGCTTGTTCCCGGGCACCGCGGTCACGTCGCTGGAGAACGGGTGAGGATCTTCGATCTTCATCGTGAGCGGGTCGTAGGGGAATGCCTGGCTGCCCGAGGTGAGATAGCCCGGCCCGGTGCCCGCGCTCGGCGGCTGCGTCACTTCGGCGCCGGGCGCGCGCGCATTCGGGGCGCTCCCGTCCACCTGGCCGCTGTCACCGTCGACGCGGTCCAGCCGGTCATCGGCGGTGAAGAACATGTGGCGGTCCTGGACCAGCGCGCGGGACACGCGGTGGCCGGCCTGCACGCCGACAAGGAGAACGGCGAACAGCCCGACGGCGAGCAGACTGGCGACCAGCCGGCGGCGACGTGAGCGCATCTCGCGTACTCCTCCCGCGCGGCAATCATGTCACGCATTAACGCCGGCATGAGTGGCCGTTGGCTGGGGACGATGCGTGACTGGGAACGACGCGAGCCTAGAGGGCGCAGTCCGTCGTGGCGATGGGTACCCCCCACCACATACGTGCGGCCGGCTCGCCCCTACCATTGGGCGCATCCTCGCGGAATATGGAGGCGAAAGGCAGACCAATGACGGGGTCGGGGACGTCTGACTCATCGGCAGCCCAAGCGAAGATCACCATCGGATCGATGGTCCACGTGGCTGGGGTTGCCGACGAGTTCACATTTGGCCGAGGGCCGGTGAACTCCCACCAGCTGGGCGCCGCCGACGTCGGGGTTTCGAGGACGGCCGGCGCCATTGCTTTTCGGAATGGCTTTTGGTGGCTCGTGAACAAAAGCACGACGAGTCCGTTGGTCATCCTGGAGGCTGGCCTGCGGGAAACGCTCCTGGCTGGCCGCTCCCGGCAGCTGGCCGGGCCGGTGACGGTGTGGCTCGACGGCCACGGCACGACCTACCGGATCGACGTCGACGTCCCGCCGCTGAGCGGCCGCGTGACGGCCGCGGCGTTCGCCCCCGCGGTCGGGGCCGCCGCGGGCGGCGCGGGTGCGGCCCAGCCTGGTCTTGTCACCTCGGGCGTCCCCGAGCTGTCCCGGCGCGAGCGGGAAGTCTGCGAGCTGCTGTTCGAGCCGCTGTTCAGGGTGGGCACCAGGTCAGACCCGATTCCCACGAAGTACGCGGTGGTCGCACAGCGGCTGGGCCTGCCCGAGTCGACGGTCCGCAGACGGGTCGACAACCTGCGCGCCCGCCTGACCAGGCTGGGTGTCGCGAACCTGGATGGCCGGACGGCACTGGGCAACCTCGGCGAGTATCTCATCAGCCGGCGGCTCATCGGTCCCGGGCGACCGGCGCAGCCGGCCGATGCCGGCTGACCGGGCGGTCGGGTGACCACCGAGGTTCCCGGCTACCGGCTCGCCGAGACACTGGCGCATGGCCGCCGCGGCCCGCTGCGTGCCGGCGTGCGGCTCGACGACCACCAGCGCGTGGTCGTCCACCTGGTCAGGGCCCAGCTCGACCGCGCGGCCCGCAGCCGGCTGCAGGCGAGGGTGCGGCAGCTGCGGGAGCTGCCGCCCGCGCCGTCGGTGGTCCCGCTGCTCGCCGCCGGCCCCACCACCGACGGCCACGCCTACCTGGTGACGCCGCGGATGGAGCGCTCCCTGGCCGATCTGGTCGGGGTGGAGGGCCCGCTGCCGCTCGACCTGGTCCTGTCCGCCGGAAACGCGATTCTCAACGCCTTGGCCGTGCTGCACGCGAACCAGGTGGTGCACGGCAATATCACCCCGGCCAATCTGCTAATCCGCGCGGACGGCGCCGTCGCACTCACGGGCCCGCGCATCGACGTCCTGGACGAGATCACCGACGTCGGGCCGGTGACGCACCTGCCACCGGAGGCGGTCCGCGCCGGCCTGCGGACGACCGCCGGCGACGTCTACATGGCCGGGTCCACCCTGTGGACGTTACTGACTGGCCGCGCGCCTTACCCGGACCTGCCGAGCATGCTCGGCCAGCGCCTGCCCGCTCTGGAGCGGGCCGACACACCCGACGAGCTGGCGGCGGTGCTGCGTAGCATGCTCGCGTCCGAGCCCGCCGACCGGCCGCCGGACACCGCCGGGCTGACCAGGACGCTCGCCGCCGTCGCCAGCGGTGGCGTCCGGGACGCCGGTCCCGTCGGTCTCGCTGGTCCAGCTGGGGTCGCCGACCTCGAGGCGGGCGGCGGTGGCGCCAGCGGGACGACCTTGAGCCCGCCCTTGGCCGCCAGTGCCGCGGCGCCCGGCCGGGACCTCCTTCCCACGAACCCCCGCCGGGCCGCGTCCGGACCGGCGCGGCCCGGTCGCGGGCCGGACGCCCGCAGGGTTGGGAAGTACTGGGTTCTGGAGCCGCTGGGGACGGGTGGCAGTGCGACCGTGTGGCGTGCCGAGGACGACCAGGGCCGCGTCGTCGCGCTCAAGGAGCTGCGCCCGGAGTACCGCACCAGCCCGGAGATGCTGCACCGGTTCCACCAGGAGCTAGGCCTGCTGCCGAGCCTGAACCACGCCCACCTGGTGCCAGCGCTGGACGTGATCATCGACCCGGACGCGATCGCGCTGGTCATGCCGCTCTACGGCACCGACCTGCGCGGTGTGCTGCGCGAGGCGCCGATGGATCGCGGGCGCTACATCCGGGTGCTGCACCAGGTCGCCGCCGCGCTGGACTTCCTGCACCAGCACGGCGTCGTGCACCGCGACGTCAAGCCGGACAACGTGCTGGTCGAGCGGCGTGACCCGGTGCTGGTGCGGCTCACCGACCTCGGGATCGCGCGGATCCCCGACCTGCCCGGGATCACCGCCTCCGACCGGCAGCCCGGCACCCTCGCCTACATGGCCCCGGAGCTGTTCGATGGCGGCGGACCGGTCACCTCGGCCATCGACGTCTACGCGTTCGGCGTCATGATGTACGAGCTGCTCAGCGGGCATCGCCCCTTCGAGGGCATCCCCGCGGCGGTCGCCTACAAGCACCTCACGGTCCCGCCGCCGCGCCCCGACGGGGTCTCCGCGGCGGCCTGGGACCTGCTGGCGCGCTGCCTCGCCAAGGACGCCGCGGCCCGGCCCTCGGCCAGGGAGCTGCCGAGGCTCCTGCGGGCTCTGCCGGAGGCCGCCCCGGGCGGACGGCCGGATGGCCTGGCCTCCCCACTCAGCGTTCCTCGGCCGGAGCAGCGGCCAGCCCACCGGCCTGCACGGCAGGCGCCCTCCGAGCCGCCGCACCAGCGCGGTGGCCGCAGCAGCCTCAACTCGGTCGCCGCGACCTCGGGCGGCGGCCGCCAGCCGGCACTCGTGGCTGCGGTGGGTCCGGCGGCCTGCGAGCCACCGGGCGCCGCTGCGTCCGAAGGCAAGTCGGACGGCGACCGGGCGACTGAGGACCAGGCGCCCGACGGCTCCGCGACACAGGCCCCCGCGCCGGACAGACGTGCGGCCGAGGGCCAAGCGCTCGACAGCCCCGCGAACGGGAGTGTCGCCCGTTCGGTGGGCCCAGGTGTCTCGCGGCGCCCGCCGGACGCCGAGGACCGACCGCTGCCGCGGGTCGGGACGGTGCTGCGGGCGGCCGTAGCGGTGGCCGTGCTGGGGATGGTGCTCGGCCTCCTCTGGGGTCTGTCGAGCGTGTTGACGCTGTCCTCGTCGGGGGGCCGCGGTGGCTCGGCGCGCACGACCTCGCCGGCTGCGACGAATGAGCTTGTCTCGGTGAAGCTGGCGGCCACCGCCGTCTCGCCCGTGGCGCGGACGATCGAGGTCGACTGGTCCGCGGACCCTGCGGCGCCCGTCGCGACGGGAATCCGGGTCAAGCTGCTGGCCCCGACGGCTGTCGTCGACGACGATGACGGCTTCACCGCGGCCGGGCAGGTGCATCAGAGGTTCGACAGATTGGACGCGACAGTCCTGTATTGCGTCTTCGTCGAAGCGCGCGTCCCGAAATACGTGGCCACGGGGGCGGCGCAGTTCACCGACCCGGCCTGCCTGCGCGCCGACGGGAGCGGCCAGCCCGTCTCGGCGACAGGCTCCCCGACGCCGCCACCCGCGGCGTCGGCCCTGCCCACGACGTCACCGTCCGTCGGGCGGCGCCTATCCCCCAGCGCCACGACGTCCCGTTCCCCGGTCCGGTCCAGCCGGTCGCCGTCGACCACCACGTCATCCTCCGGCGCCAGCGGTGGACTCTTCGGGCCGCCCGAATCGTCGGCCGCCGCTTCGCCCTCCTGCTCCCTGTTCTGCTACAGCTCTGACCCCTGACCCGCGTCGTCCGGCCGGTGTCCTTCAGCCAGCAACCCATTCGCCACGCCCAGCCCACCCAGGACGGACCATGCAGCCAGCCCAGCGTGCCGACCAGGCGCACGCGCCCTTCCCAGCGACCCGGTTCGCGACCGTCTTCGAATCCGTCGTCGCCAACGTCGAGCAGGCGCTGCGCGGCAAGCGGGCCGAGGTCCGCAAGGCGCTCGTCTGCCTGTTCGCCGGCGGTCACCTGCTCATCGAGGATGTGCCGGGCGTGGGCAAGACGACCCTTGCCAAGGCCCTGGCGACCTCCATGGACGCCCGGTGGCGGCGCATCCAGTTCACCCCGGACCTGCTGCCGACCGACATCACCGGCGTCTCCGTCTGGAACCAGCCGCGGCAGAGCTTCGAGTTCCACCCCGGCGCCGTCTTCGCGAACCTGGTCGTCGGCGACGAGATCAACCGGGCCTCACCCAAGACCCAGTCGGCCCTGCTGGAGGTGATGGAGGAGCGCCAGGTGACCGTGGACGGCGCCGGGTACCAGGTCCCCCTGCCGTTCATGGTGATCGCCACCCAGAACCCGGTCGACCTCGGCGGCACCTACCGGCTGCCGGAGGCCCAGCTGGACCGGTTCCTCCTGCGCCTGCGGCTCGGCTACCCGGATGCCCGGTCGGAGTCGGCGCTGCTGCTCGAGGACACCGGCCGGGGACGGCGGGCCGCAAGCCAGGTCACCGACCTCGCGGAGGTCGAGCGGATGATCGAGTGCGCGCGCGGCGTACGCGTCTCCCCGGCCGTCTGCGACTACGTCGTCGCGATCGTCGAGGCCACCCGCCGGCAGCCGGAGATCCGCCTCGGCGCGAGCCCGCGGGCGAGCCAGGCGCTGCTGCGAGCGGCCAAGGCGTCCGCCGCGGCCGACGCCCGCGGCTTCGTCGTCCCCGACGACGTGAAGTCGCTGGCCGCCGACGTGCTGACGCACCGCCTCGTGCTCACCCCGGACGCCGAGGTGTCCGGACGGCGCGCCGAGGACGTGCTCGCCGACCTCGTCGGCGCCCTGCGGGTCCCCACAGCGGGAGGCTGACCGTGCGACACCCGACCGGCGGGCCAGGTGCCAGGCTCGCGGCGGCCCGGCGAGCAGTCCCCTGGACCCCCGGCGGGGCGAGTGTTCTGGTCGCCGCGGGCGCCTGCTACCTGACAGGCTCCTGGCTGCACTACCCGGAGCTGTGCCAGGTGGCGGCGGGGCTCGCCGGCCTGGTGCTGCTGGCGACGGCACTCGTGCTCCGCCGTCCCCGGCTGACGGTCAGTCGCGACATCGAGCCGGCGAGGACGACCGCCGGGACGGCAGCCCTGGCGCACCTGACCGTGCTGAACCGATCACCGCTGCCGACGCCGGCGCTGCGCGTCGAGGACCGGCTCGGGCAGGCGCGCGTGCCGACGGCGACGGGCCCTGTCGCACCGCACGGCCGCCGCGACCTGTACTACCTCGTGGAGGCGCCCCGCCGCGGGGTCTTCACCGTCGGGCCGGTGACCGTCGAGCGCGGCGACCCGTTCGGGCTCGCCCGCCGGGCACAGTCGTTCCCGTCGACCGCCCGTGAGCTCTGGGTCCACCCACGGGTCCACCCGATGGCGCCGCTGCCGGTGACGGCCGTGCTGGACGAGGACCTGCGCCCGGCCGTGCTGCCGAGCGGCACCCGGGCGTCCTCGTCGTCCCGCGAATACGTGGCCGGGGACGACCCGCGGCACGTGCACTGGCGGCTGTCGGCCAGGACGGGCACGTTGATGGTCCGGGAACGCGAGGAGGCCCGCCAGCCGGCGGTCACGGTGCTGCTGGACACCCGGGCGGCCGTCTGGGACGACGACGACCGGTTCGACCAGGCCTGTGAGATCGCGGCGTCGGCAGTCGCGGCGAACCAGACCGGCCCGCACCCGGCCGAGCTGATCGTCGCCGGTGAGGCCTCTCCGGCCGGCGCGCTCGGTGCGCTGGACCGCCTCGCGGCGGCCGCGCCGTCCGTCGGGACGTCGCTCGTGGATCTCGTTCTCGCGGCCGAGCGGGGCGCCGGCGACGCTCTGGTGCTGGTCACCGGGGAGGTGGCCGACGGCCTCGTCTCCCGGGTCGCGGCGCTGCGCCGGCGCTATGCGCCGGTCGTCGTCATCGAGCTCGCGGCGGGCCGGCCCGTGGTCGCCCGGCCGCGGGTGGGCCTGCTGGTGCTGCGCGCCCCGGACGCGGCCGCGGCGGCCGCCGCGTTCCGGGCACTGCTGGGTTCCGGGGAGGCGGCGTGAGTCTCACGGTGCCGGCCTCGCCGGCGGGCCACGAGGCGAACGGGAAGAGCGGGGCGGGGCGAGGGAGACGGGAGAAACCGTCCGCCGGAGGCGGTGCGACCGGGCGTGCCAGCCCTGGCCCGGTGGAACCCGTGACGGCGCGCGGCGCGGCGCGGCTCGTGGTCGTCATGGCGCTGACGGTGGTTGCCGCGCAACCTGTGCTCGTCGGGTTCGCTCCGGGCGCTCGGCCCGCCGTCATCCTCGCGGCCCTCGGTGTCCCGGCCGTCACCGCCCTGGTTGCGGCGCGCGCCCGGCGGCTGCCCGTGTTTGCGCGGGCGGCATTCGTCGCGGGGGCGCTGCTGGCGGCGCTCCTGGTCACCCTCCGGCCGGGTGTAGCGATTCTGTCCGGACCGCAACGGTTCCTCACGGCGGCACGGCCGGTCGCGCCGGCGGGCGCCGAGCTGGCGTCGGTGGTTGTCGTGGTCGGCCTGGCGGGGCTCGCCGCCGCGGAGCTGGCGCTGCCGCCCCGGGCCCGGTTCGCGCCCGCCGTTCCCGCCCTGGTGCTGTTCGGGCTCGGCCTGGCTGCCGACGGCGCCCGGCCGGCGCCGGGCTGGGCTGCGGCCGCACTCGTCGTCCTGACCGCGCTGCTGCTGGCAGTCGGACCGGCGGGTCCCACCCGCGGCGATGACGGGCAGATGCCCGAGAGCCCGCGCGGCCACCGCGTCCGTCATCGCGCCGATCATCGGCCCGATGACGGACGGGCCGCCTGGCGACGCCGGCTGCGCGACCACCGCGAGGGCGGCGGCCGGGCTGGTGGCCGTGCGGCCACCAGCGTGGCGGTGACCGCAGCCGCGGCGGCCGTGGCCGGTCTGGTGGCCGTCGGCGGCGGCTGGCTGGTCGACGCAGGTGACCAGGGCGGTCGTTTCGACGCCCGTGACCTGGTCCGCGCACCGGACGCGGACCAGGTCGAGGTCCCGCTGCGACCGATGGCGCGGCTGTTCGCGCAGCGTGCGCAGCACCCAGAACGGGAGCTGTTCCGCATCGACTCCGCGAACGCCGCCGCGCGGGGCGAGCGCATCCGGCTCGTCGCGCTGCCCGTGTTCGACGATCTCGGGTGGGCCGTGGCGGACGCCTACCGGCCCGGCGGCCGGACGCTGCCGGACGGTCCTGACACGGGCGGGCCGCCTCCGCTCCGGGTCGAACAGTCGGTCACCCTGCTGGCAGGCGCCGACCTGGTGGCGTGGGTACCGAGCGTCGGCCGGCCCGTCGAGGCGTCCACCGCCGGGCTGCCGGTGGACGAGGACAGTGGGAACCTCGTGCGCACGGGGGCGGCCGAGCCCGGGCCTGTCCGGCTGGTCGGCGCGGTGGCACCCTGGGTCGACCCGGCCATCGTTCGCGGTGCCGTGCGCGCCACACCGGCGCACCCGCTAGCCGACGACCTCACCCACAGGCTCATGACCACCTGCCCGGCGCTGGCCGAGCTCACCTCCGTGCAGGGACAGGACGATACGACGTTCGCCAGGCTGACCGCGCTGCAGAAGCTGCTCAGCACCACCGGTGGCTTCGGACTGGATCCAAACAGGCCTCCGTTGGTGGGTGACGGCGTGTTCTCGGTCTGCCAGCTGCTGCGAGACAGGAAAGGCACGGTCGAGCAGTACGCGAGCGCGTTCGCGTTCGCCGCGCTGCGGCTCGGTTTCGACGCCCGGGTCGTGGTCGGGTTCGAGGCCGGCGACGCCGCCCGCGGACGGGTGGTCCGCAGCGGGGAGATCACTGCGTGGCCCGAGGTCCGCGCCCTGAACATCGGATGGATGCCGTTCAGCCCGTTCCCAGCCGACACGCGGCCGGACCATGCGGCGCCTGACGAGCCGGCGGCCCGGCAGAGCTCACTGACGGACGCGGTGCAGGACGCGACCGTCGACGTCGGCAGGCAGGGCCCGCAGCCAGGGCCGGCTGGCGACGCCCCGCAGGGGTCACAGTCGTCGCCGGGACGGGGCAGCGGTGTCCTCACCGCGACGCTGACGGCTGCCGGGTGCCTGCTGCTCTCGTTCGCGGCGGTCGTCCCGGCCGCGAAGAGCATCCGCCGCCGGCGCCGGCGGCGGGCCCCGACGGCCGCCGCCCGCGTCGACGGCGCGTGGCGGGAGACCGTCGACCGGCTCCTGGAGAGCGGCGTGGCCGCGCGGCCGGCACTCACCCGCCACGAGCTCAGCGTCGCTGCGCTGGCACGCCATCCGCGGGCCAGGCTCGGCCCGCTCGACGACCTGCGGCTGCTGGCCGACGAGGTGGCGTTCTCCGGCGAGGCCGTGGACGACGCGGCGGCGTCCAGAGCCTGGGACCTCGCGGACAGCGTCAACCGGCGGGTGGGCGGCAGCCTGCCGATGCGTGCGCGGCTAGTGGCGCTCCTCGACATCCGGCCGCTGCTCCGACAGGGCTGATGCCGTGACGCTGTGAGCACCGCGACGGCGTGGGCGGTGCGACGCTGTGACGGACCTCGCGGCGGCTCGACCGCTCGCGACCGTGAGATGCCTGCGTGGGACGCCGGGAGCGTCAGGCGGGCGAGTGGCGGGCGCGTCCTGCTGTCGCCGCCGCCCTGGGACGCCCTGCGCTGTCGGGCGCCCGACAGCGCGCCAGCGTGCTGAGTGGGTGAACCGATCCAGCGCTGGGTGCGTCGAATGCCTTCGAGGTGCCGCGGGGCACGGATCGGAGGGCGGAGATGGTGGCGGACGAGGGGCCGGGCGTTCAGGTCGCACCGGTTGCCGGTGGGGCGGTAGGCGGGGCCGGGGGCGCCACGGCGACCCTGACGAGGGAAGGACTGCCGCCCGAGCCCGCTGAGCCCGTGGCCTCCGCGGACACGCCGAATCCTGGTGCCGCCCGGGCCGCCCGCGTCGCCCGGGCCGGCAGGTCGTCGCTGCCGCCCGCCTGGCAGCCCGGTGACGGGGTGCTTCGGGCCGGCTGGATGGCGGCGCGGGCCGCGCTCTCCGCCGAGCGGCCGGACGGTGGGGGAGCGCGGATTCCACTCGGGGGAGGGCGGCGGCTGCGGGTCACCCGGCGTGGAGCCGTAGTCGGCGCGGTGGCGCTGGTCATCGTCATCGCGATCATCGTGGCGCTGGGCACGGCGGGCACCGGCGACGGCGGCGGAACGTCGAGCTACAGCCTGCCCGCCCCCGCGCCCGCCGTCGGCGGTGACAGCGCGGCCGGCTCGGGAATCACCGACTCCGGCACGGCCGAGCGAGCCGCGCCGGGCCTTTCGCTGCCTGCGGCCGCCGCGCCCGACACGAAGTCCGAAGTCGTCCCGCCGGTGGACCCGGCCCCGACACCGGGAGGTGGCTCCGGCGCCGCCCGGCCGGCCGGCGCTCAGCCGCGGATCGTGTGGACCGGTTCGATGAGCGTCGAGGTGCCCGCCGGCGACGTCGAGCCCACGATCCGAAAGATCGCCACCCAGGCGGAGGGGCTGGGCGGGTACCTCGCGGACAGCCAGGTCACCGGCACCGCCACGACGGCCGACGACGACCGGCAGAGCGCGACCGTGACCATCCGGGTGCCGGCCGCCTCGTTCACGAAGCTGCAGGCCGCCGTCGGCGGCACCGGCACCGTCCTGACGTCGACGATGAGCTCAAAGGACGTCACCGCTGACTATGTCGACCTCGAAGCCCGCCTCAGCGCGCTGGGAACCTCCCGGACGACCTACCTGACGCTGCTGGGCAAGGCGACGACCGTCGGCGAGATTCTCCAGGTGCAGGCGCAGATCGACGCGGTGCAGACGCAGATCGAGCAGATCGAGGGCCAGCGCAAGGTTCTCGCCGACCAGAGCGACCTGGCCACCCTGACGATCGACCTCGCGGAGAAGGGCGCCCAGTCCGCCAAACCGGACAAGGAGAACGGCTTCCTGCACGCGCTGCGCTCCGCCTGGCATGACTTCGTCTCCGGCCTGGAGAAGATCATTTCGGCGCTCGGTGCGGTCGCGCTGATCGTCGTCGTGGTCGTCGTCCTCTACCTCCTCTACCGGCTGCCCGGCGCCCTGCGCGGCCGCAGCCGCCCGGACCGCCCCGGCCGTCCCGCGGATGGCGGCACCGGCGGCACGGGTAGTACGGGTGGCACGGGTGGCACGGGTGGCGACGGCGGAACCGGCGGAATCGGCGGTGCTGGCGGAGGAACGGAGGGAACGGGCGGAGGAGGCATCACGGATGGCGGTTCGCCAGCTCCCACCGCCCCGGCCCCGGCCCAGGTTCCGGCCGGCACCCAGCCAGCCCCCACCAGCCCGGCCGCCGGTTCGAAGGGCTGAGCCGGCGTGGTTTCGCTCGGCCCCGGTCCGACGAACGACCAGACCGAGGCCGAGCGGAACACGCGGCGACCGACCGGCCCCGCGACGGCCGTGCGGTCACCGAGTGCCCGCTTCCTACGCCCAGGTGAACGCCCTGTCCGACGCTCGGGGCAGCCTGCGGACCGGGCCGTCCCGAAATGCCGGCAGGCCCGTGGCCGCGGACGCACCGGCCACGGGCCGCGACGGCCGTGACGACACCCGCTGCGCTCCTCGGCTCGCGGGCGAGGACGGCGAGGTGCCGGCCTGAGGCCGGGCGGGACCATTCCGGTCAGGTCTCAGGCCGGGAGGCTTGAGCGAATGGCGTCGCCCGGGTCGTGCGCGGCCTTCGCCTCAGCCCCGGGCCAGGGCTGCGTCGACCATGGACTGGGCCTCGGCGAGGATCGAGTCCAGATGGGCGGGGCCGCGGAAGCTCTCGGCGTAGATCTTGTAGACGTCCTCGGTGCCGGACGGTCGGGCGGCGAACCAGGCATCGTCGGCGACGACCTTGATGCCGCCGATCGAGGCCTCGTTGCCCGGCGCGTGCGTGAGCGTCGCGACGACCGGCTGGCCGCCGAGCGTCGCCGCAGCGAGGGCGCGCGGGGTGAGCTTCTTCAGGACGTCCTTCTGCGCGGTGGTGGCCGGCGCGTCGACCCGGCGGTAGGCGGGAGCGCCGTACTTCGCCGTCAGCTCCTCGTAGAGCGCGCCCGGGTCGCGGCCGGTGACCGCGGTGATCTCAGCGGCCAGCAGGCAGAGGATGAGCCCGTCCTTGTCGGTGGTCCAGACGGTGCCGTCGGCGCGCAGGAACGACGCGCCGGCGCTCTCCTCGCCGCCGAAGCCCAGGCTCCCGTCCGTCAGGCCCGGGACGAACCACTTGAACCCGACCGGCACCTCGACGAGGTCCCGGCCGAGCCCCGCCGCGACCCGGTCGATCAGGCTCGAGCTGACCAGCGTCTTGCCGACCGCCGCCGCCGGCGCCCAGTCGGTCCGGTGCGCGAACAGGTAGGAGATCGCGACCGCGAGGTAGTGGTTCGGGTTGAGCAGCCCGGCGCCTGGGGTGACGATGCCGTGCCGGTCGGCGTCCGCGTCGTTGGCGACGGCGATGTCGAAGCCCAGCCGGTCGTCCGCCGGGGTAGCGCCGGTGAGGCGCAGCAGCGAGGCCATCGCGTACGGGGACGACGGATCCATCCGGATCTTGCCGTCCCAGTCGCGGGTCATGAACCCGAACGTCGGGTCGATCGTGTCGTTGACGACCGTCAGGTCCAGCCCGTAGCGCTCGGCGATCGCCTGCCAGTAGACCAGGCTCGCCCCGCCCAGCGGGTCGACGCCGATCCGCACCCCGGCACCCCGGACCGCGTCCAGGTCGAGGACGTCGGCCAGGTCGTCGACATAGGCGGTCACATAGTCCTGCACGGTCGCGGCGGCCCGGGCCTTCTCGTACGGCAACCGGCTCATTCCGGCCAGGCCCGCGGCCAGCAGCTCGTTCGCCCGGTTCTGGATCGCGGTGGTGACCTCGGTGTCCGCGGGGCCGCCGTGCGGCGGGTTGTACTTGAAGCCGCCGTCCGTCGGCGGGTTGTGCGACGGCGTGACGACGATGCCGTCCGCCACGCCGCGGCGGCCGGAGCGGTTGTGGGTGAGGATCGCGTGCGAGATCACCGGCGTCGGGGTGGCCTCGCCATCCGGGGCGATCCGGACGTCGACCCCGTGGGCCGCGAGCACCTCCAGCGCGCTCTCCAGCGCCGGAGCGGACAGGGCATGCGTGTCGGCCCCGACGAACAGCGGCCCGTCGATGCCGGCCGCCGCCCGGTACTCGCAGATCGCCTGAGTGGTCGCCAGGATGTGGTCGGCGTTGAACGAGCCGTTCGTAGACGTGCCCCGATGCCCAGACGTCCCGAACGAGACCCGTTGGGCCGGATCGGCCGCGTCCGGGTGGACGTCGTGGTAGGCGGCGAGCAGCGCGTCGACGTCGACGAGCTCTGTCGGGTCCGCCGGCTTGCCCGCAAACGGGCTGAAGCCAGGGTTCACCGCCACGGCCTGCTCCGCCGGTGCGCGAACGGCCGGCCCGGGCCGGAGCCAGGTGCCGGGCGCGGCGGGGCGGGGTCAGGCCGGGCCGCCGACACGGGTCGGGTCGACCCGCCCGGGCGCGCCGGGCCAGGCCGGCGCGCGTGGCCTCCAGCGTGGCGCGGACCGGGTACCGGCATGTCGCCTCCTCATCACCAGCGTGGAGCGGACCTGCAGGTCCGTCGTGTTCCGCCAGGTCAGGCTCCCTGGCGGTGCCAGCCGTTGTGACCAGTACCTCTGTGGGCGCCCCCGAGCCTAGCGGTCAGGAGCCGATCTGGTGGGTCTCTTGTGAGTCCACGTGGTTACCAACGGGTGACTCGCCCTCGGATGACCGATGATTCATACCGACGCCCGGGCGCGGTAGGTCGTGCGTAGGTCGCCGGGTAGGTCGTGCGTAGGTCGTGCGGTCGAACGTGTCGCTTCCATGGCGTCGGTCACCTCTATGGTGCCGGTCACTCTGGCTATGGTGCCGGTCACTCTGGCTCGTCCGACGAGCCCTGGCGAGGGCGCGTCCGCCGGGCCTGGCGTTACTGTCCGGCAGTGCCGAGGGCGGGCGCTGGACGCGCCGCCCTCGTGTCGGGGCGAGGCGCTGGACGCGCTCGCCCCGTGTCGGGCGCCCAAGGCGCCCTCCTGGGGCTGGACTGGGGTGGAGGTCTGGGGCGGTGGCTGGCCTGGCCTGGAGTGAGGTGATGGCTGAGTTGGCGCTGCGCCGATGCGCCGTCACCCTCGGTGGCCCAGTTGCACTGATGTCTCGCCGGAGCACATCGCGCCCGACGACGGTGCCTGACAGCGAGAACCATGGATCTCTAGGGCGCCTAGGGCGCCTAGGGCGCGCTTACCGCGCCGTTCTGGGACGAGGCGACGGGGCGGTGGCCGGATGACGCACAGTGCGACCGCGCCGACGGGTATGCGGCTGGGAGTGATGGGCGGGACGTTCGACCCGGTACACAATGGGCACCTGGTCGCGGCGAGCGAGGTCGCCGCGCTGTTCGCGCTCGACGAGGTGATCTTCGTTCCGAGCGGTCAGCCGTGGCAGAAGGCCGACCGGGAGGTCTCGCCGGCCGAGGACCGCTACCTGATGACATTCCTCGCGACCGCCGGGAACCCGCAGTTCACGGTCAGCAGGATCGACGTCGACCGGGGCGGCCTGACCTACACGATCGACACGTTGCGTGACCTGCGTGCGCTGTACCCGGACGCCGAGCTCTTCTTCATCACCGGAGCGGACGCACTCGCGCAGATCCTCACCTGGCGCGACGTCCACGAGCTGTTCCCGCTCGCGCACTTCGTCGGCGTGACCAGGCCGGGCTTCCAGCTCACCTTCGACGCGAGCCTGCCGGCGGACTCGGTGAGCCTGCTCGAGGTGCCCGCGCTGGCGATCTCGTCGTCCGACATCCGCGGGCGCGTCGGCCGCGGCGCCCCGATCTGGTACCTGACTCCGGATGCGGTCGTCCGGTACATCGCCAAGCGCGGCCTCTACGGCGCCGACCACGGCCGGGGTCGCGCACCCGCGCCATCGCCGCCCTCCGTCGCCGGCTGACGCCGGCTGACGCCGTTGTCGGACGGCCCTTGGTCAGACGGCCCGTCCCGGCCGGGACGGCGCCAGCGGCGCAGGCGTTGCACATGCCGGTGCCGGTGCCGGTGCCGGTGCCGGTGCCGGAATGCCTGGTTGCCTGGATCCGTTGACCGAGGTGAGGCTGGTCACCGGAGGACGAACACCGCGAAAACCGCCGTGACCTCCTGTGCTGTGCCGGCTACCGTAACTTGGCTGGCAACGTTCAGCACTTGGCCGGCCGGGCGTGACAATCAGGCCGGCCAGGCCGGCCCACCTACCCACCACCTTGGAGAACCCGCAGCGTGACCGCTTCCCCCCGGGCCGTCGAGCTCGCCCTCGCGGCCGCCCAGGCCGCCGCCGACAAGCTGGCGAAGGACCTCGTCGTCCTCGATGTCAGCGACCGGCTGGCCCTCACGGACTGCTTCGTGCTCGCCTCCGCCGACAACGAGCGGCAGGTCAAGGCCATCGTCGACGAGGTGGAGGAGAAGCTGCGGCTCGTCGGGGTCAAGCCGCTGCGCCGGGAGGGCGAGCGCGACGGAACCTGGGTTCTGCTTGACTTCTCCGAGATCGTCGTGCACGTCCAGCGCACCGAGGAGCGCGAGTTCTACGACCTTGAGCGGCTGTGGAAGGACTGCCCGCGGATCGCGTTCGAGGACCGGGACGCGGCGGCCAGGACGGCGGTCGGCGCCGGCTCGGCCACCGGCGTGGCCTCGGCGGCTCCCGACGCGAGCCGGTCGGCCGGTTCCTGGTGAGGCTGCTGCTCCTGCGGCACGGCCGAACAGCGTGGAACGACAGCGGGCGTTTCCAGGGGCAGGCGGACCCGCCGCTCGACGCGGTGGGGCGGGCGCAGGTGGCGGCCGTGGGTCCCGTGATCCGGGCGATGATGCCGGACCTGGTCGTGTCGTCCGACCTGATGCGCTGCCGGGCGACCGCGGCCGCGGTCGGGCTGCCGTACCGCTCGGACGCACGGCTCCGGGAGATCGACCTCGGTGGCTGGTCCGGGCTGACCTCCGACGAGGCGAGCCGCCTGTTCCCTGAGGAGGACGCCGCCTGGCGCCGCGGGGACGACATCCGCCGCGGCGGCGGCGAGACGTACGAGGAGGTCGGAGCCCGGGCCAGCGCGCTGTTCGACGAGATCGTCGCGTCCGGGCCGCCCGTCAGAAGCGACGGCCTCGTCGTGTTCGTCCTGCACGGCGGGACGGCGCGGGCGCTCATCGGACGCCTGCTGGGCCTGCCACCGGCTACCTGGTGGCACTTCGGCCCGCTGCGCAACTGCCGCTGGTCGCTGCTGCGGCACGAACACGGACGGTTTCGGCTGGTGGAGCACAATGTTGGCGTCGCCAGACCTGATAGGGTCGGCACCGGCACGTTGAACGCGGCCGTCGGGGGAGTCCTCCCAAGCCAGGCGCTGATGTCCGGCCTGGACGCCCCGGCAGCCCCGGACACGGATCCTGTACACTTTGGACCGCCGGCCTAACAGGCCGACAGAGCAGGTGCGCAGGGTTGAAACCAAAGCCGCTGAACGTGTAGTAATATCTGGGAAGCGGTCAAGGAAAACAGAATATGGGGCTGTGGCGCAGTCTGGTAGCGCATCACACTGGCAGTGTGAGGGTCAGGGGTTCGAATCCCCTCAGCTCCACGCGATCGGGGTTTCCTTGTTCGCTGGCCTTTGGCCAGCTTCCCGGGCTCCCGCGTAATGCTGGCCCAGGGGGATGACCCCCTGGAACCCCCACTCTCAGGGGGCTTTGCCCCCCGAGACCCCCCAGTTGGAACCCTGGCTGTATTGATAGCGGGGGCTTGGTCTGCGCGATCGGGGTTTCCTTGTTCGCTGGCCTTTGGCCAGCTTCCCGGGCTCCCGCGTAATGCTACGAAACCGGCTTCATCACACCCCAAAGCTGATCACCGGTCCGGAAATCATCCCGGCCCGGGTGGCTTCAAGTGCGCAGGCGCGGCGGTGTCGGCACATTTGGTCGGAGTTTCGTCGAGTCGAAGGACCGCTTCGTCAGGTTCGGCCCCGGCGCGGCCTTGACAGCCTTGAGGGGCGACGTTGTCTCCGGAAAGTCGGGCCGGTCGTCTCCGAGACGGTGGCGGGTCGCGGTCCGACTTCGCTCCGGCAGTGGGCTCAGGTGTCCGCTCGTGAGAGATCGGCATCAGCACTCCTGGGTGCTGGCTGGTGAACCGCGCCGGCCCAGGACGCCGGGATTGACGACGTTGATCGGCGCCCCGGCGGCGTAGGCGTTGATCTGGTCGAAGACGTCAGCGAACTGCAGCTCCCATTCGTCGCGGGTCACGTAGCCGATGTGGGTGTGCAGACCACATTCGGCATCGTGAGCAGCGGATGATCGGGATCCCGGAGTGGTTCGTCCTCGAAGACGTCGACCGCGGCGGCGGGTCGGCCGGCGGCGGCTTGAGGCGGGCCGCTGCCGGATGTACAGGGGACAGGCGTCAGCGCGCGGGCGTCGCCGTGACCTGCCGCTGGAGCTGGTCGACGCCGACGTAGGCCCAATGCCGGATCCCACGGGCCTGGTCGTCGCACTGGACGATGTGGAACTGCTCGACCGCGATCCGGCCACCGGTCGCCTCGGTCCCGAACAAGGGCCCGCCGGTGTGGGTGCCGGTCAGATGGACACGCGCCGCGACCCGGTCGTCCTCGGCGACCAGGTCCTGGACCGACGCCTCCAGATCCGGTAGAGCCGCGCGCAGCATGCGGATAGTGCCCTTCAGATGTGAGCGGAAATCGGGCTCGTCGGCCGCGAAGGGGTGGCGGTCGACGGCGTCGGGAGCCAGGCAGGCGTCGACGACCTCGAGATGGCCCTGCGTGAAGGCCTCCTCGAAGACGCGGCGGACGGTGCGCTTGTTCGCTTCGGTGCTCACGGTGCGCTTTCCTTTCGTGATCGTTTTGGTGTTGCGACGTCTCGTTCGGTTCAGCCGAGCTGCTCTTACGGCAGCTTTAGTGATCTCGATGCAGTCTAACTGCATCGAAGGCAGTGCTACTGTACCTATGTGGCTCCACCCGTCAACCCGCCCACCTACCGGCAGCTCCAGGCCCAGCAGACCCGCGAGCGCATCGCGGAGGCGGCGCGCCGCCTGTTCGCGGCTGGTGGCTACCGGGCTACGACCATGGAGGCGATCGCGGCCGAGGCCGGCGTCGCGGCCCGAACCGTCTACTCGGCATTCGGCGCCAAGCGGGAGATTCTGTCGGCGATCTGTGAGCGGTGGCTGGAACAGGCCCGCGCCCGCGAACTCGCGGAGGAAACGATGGCCCAGGCCGATCCACGTTCGCGGCTGCGCGCAGCCGCGCACTGGCTGCGGGCGCTGTACGAGGCCGGCTTCGACGTCGTGACGCTCTTCGCGGCCGCCTCCGACGAGGACGCACAGACCCGGGCGCTTCTGCAGGCCAAGCTGGCCGGCCGCAACCAGGTGATGGACCGCGTCATCGCCTCGCTCGACGGTGCGATGCGCATTCCCGTCGCCGCGGCGCAGGCTATGTACCGCGCGCTCGCGGCTCCCGGCGTCTACGGCGAGTTGGTCGTCGAGTCCAACTGGTCCCCGGACGCGTTCGAAGAGTGGGTGGCCCACACCCTGATACGCGAGCTCCTCGGACCGGATTCGGCTGCTTCCGAATGAGCGGAGCGTTTCACGGAAACTCCCGTCCGCCGTTTCCAGCAGACGCGGGCGGTGCGTTGAAGGACCCGGGAGCCACGGTATGGGATACCGAGCTGATCGGCGGGCTCGAGCGCCGCGCCAGCACGGTCGTGGACTACTCGCCGGAGTGGCCCGCCAGATTCACCCGGGAGCGGCGAAGCACCCGCGCGGCGCTTGGTGCGACCGCCGGGCGTGTCGACCACATCGGCTCCACGTCGGTTCCCGGGCTCGCCGCGAAACCGATCGTTGGCCTGGGCCTCGGCAGCGGACTCCTTCTTCTGCTTCGTTCTTCTACTTGGTTCGTCTGATGACCGCGCCGCGGTCCGGCTGTCACATCGTGACGCGGCGAACGTCCCGACCCGTGCGGCTGCTCATCGCATCTCGCCCGCGCCCGCGTACGGGTGGAGGCTCGTCAGCGGCCTGCCCTCGGTGAAGCGCTCGAGGCGGAAGTCGGCCGCCGGGACGTCCGGGTCCCGGCTGTCGCCGTCGAGGACCAGGTCGGCCAGCAGGGTGCCGACCGCCGGGCTGATCTTGAAGCCGTGGCCGGAGAAGCCAGCCGCGAGGAACAGGCCGCGCGCGCCGACCGGCGCGATGACGGGGTTCCAGTCCGGCGTGATGTCGTAACAGCCCGCGTAGGTGTGCGACACCGACGGGTCGGGGAATCCCTCGAAGCGGTGCAGCACCTTCACCGCCGCCCGCTCCAGGCCGGCCTCGCTGGCCCGGTTGGAGTAGTCGTCCGGGTCGGCGAACGTCGGCTGGCTGTGGTCGCTGTTGCCGACCAGCAGCTCGCCCGAGCCCTCGACCCGCGCGTACTGCAGGCTGACCAGGTCGGACAGCGCCGGCAGGCCACGCAGCGGCTCGCCGGCGTCGACGACCAGCAGCTCGGAGCGCAGCGACCGCAGCGGCACCTCGACGCCGACGCCGGCCATGAGCGCGCCCGACCACCAGCCGGCGGCCACGACGACCGCGTCGGCCTCGACCACCTCGCCGCCGGCGAGCTCGACGCCCGCCACGGCCTCGCCGCGGGTCAGGACCCGCGCCACCGGAGTGCTCTGGCGGATCCGCGCCCCGCCGTCGCGGGCGCGCAGGCCGAAGTGGCTCGCCAGCTGGGACGCGTCCGCGTAGCCACCGCGGGGCTCGTGGGCGAACGCGGCGATGTCGTCCAGGCGCAGGTACGGCCAGAGCCGAGCCGCCCGGTCGTGGGAGATTATCTCCGCCTCGATCCCCAGCCTCTGGTGGATCTCGGTGTTGGCGCGCAGCGGCGCCTCGTTCCGCGCTCCCACGGCGACCAGGTAGCCGACCTGCCGGAACCCGACGGCGTCGCCGAGCTCCTCGAACGTCGGCAGGCTGCGCCAGGCCATCGCGGCGATCGACGGCACGCCGTAGTGGCAGCGCACGATGCCGCTGGACTTGCCGGTCCCGCCGCTGCCCAGCGTCGCCCGTTCGAGCACGAGCACCTCGTCCAGCCCGCGCGCGACCAGGGCGCTCGCGGCCGACAGGCCGATCAGCCCCCCGCCGACGATCACGACACGCCCACCGGTCACGACATTCTCCGATCACCGGCCTGTTTTGCATTCATCATTCCTGGCCGCGTCGACGGTGACTGGCGGAATTCCTGCATCCGAAGACTCATCCTCAGCCTCGGCGGAGGTCGCGATATGTGACGCGGCTGACGAGCCCTCGGTTGGCGCGCGCGTCCGTCCTGGCAGGTCGCAGCGGTGCGCCGGCGCCGGCGAACGGTCCGCGAAACCGGGTGGTTGGTACTGAGGTCAGCTCCGGCAGCGGCGGCATCTACGGAAGCCGCGCGGCGTACCACATCGATCAGCCCTGTACTGATCGTCATTCCCTGATCGTCATTCCGGAAGACCCATTGTCCATCGGCCGCTCGGCCGGCCTCACGGCGCGCTCCCGACCCGAGACGACGACGTCCGGCGCGTGTCGGTGCTCGACCGCCAGCGCCCCGGCACCTGGGCGCCTGGGCGCCCTCAGCGGCGTGTCGTCGCCCATAAGGAGCCGCCGCCCAACCGGACGCGGCCGCGTGTGGCGAGGTCGCCTGACGCCAGCGGAACGCACGGCCGACCCGGCAGCGGTCGGTGGTAGGCCGGGGCGGCGGCACCGGCAGCGGTCCGGGCACCTGCGGCGCGGCCGAGCCCGAGCCGCAGGTACCGGTCCGCAGGTATCGGTCCGCAGCTGCCGGTCCGCAGGTGTGCCGGTCCTCCGGTGCGGGCCCGGGCTCGCCAGCGGCCTACGACGCTTCCGCTGACCGTCCCGTCACCGGCACCGGTCCTGGCTGCGTCGTCTGTTCCGGTTTCGCCGCGACGGGGGTGGACGCCTCGCGGGTGCGCGGGACAGAAGAACCCGCAGCCTGTTCCAGGCGGTCGAGCGCGGCGAGCCACAGGTCGGCGAGCGCGGCGCCGTCGGTCACCCGGCTGTCGGTCATGATGCCGACGGTGGCATGCGGCCCGAGGCTGCCGAGGCTCAGCGACAGGCGTTGCTCCGGCATGAGAACGGGCAGCGGCAGCACCTCGACGATCGGGAGGCCACCGGCCGCCATCGGGCCCGGCAGAGCGCCGAGGTTGGACGTCGACACCGCGACCAGCCGTGGGGACATGCCGATCCGCACCGCGTTCTGCCGGTAGCGCGGCGGTATCTTCTCGAACCACCAGCGCTCCCCGGCACCCGACCGGTGTCCGCGGCGGTACATGCTCGTCTGCCGGCGAATCGCCTCGACACGGTGCCACGGCGAGGCCGCGCCGGCCGGGAGGCGAACGCGCGTGCCCGTCGTGAAGTTGCCGAGCAGGTGGAACTCGTGGGGCCGGCGGGTACTGATCGGCATCAGGGCGTGCGGCCCGCCGCGCCGGCCGGTCGGCTCGCTCCAGCCGGCGAGGGCCTCGGAGAACGCGACGAGGAACACGTCGTTGACGCTCGTCCCGTAGGCGCGCCCGATGGCGCGCAGCCGGTCGGTGCTCGTCGTCGCCCAGTGCATGCGAATTTCGCCCGAGACCGGCTGGGCGAGTGCCCGCAGGCTGGCGGACGGGGACGACCAGGCGAGCAGGCTGGACAGTGCCGAGAAGACCGCCCGCGGTGTCGTCCGCACGTCGCGACGCCACTGGGCCGCCGAGTCCGGTGCCTCGACCGGGCCGAACAGCATGCCGAGCGCGCGCAGCGCCGCCATCCCGTCGGCCCACACGTGGCTCGACCGGAAGAAGACCGACGACTCGTCCGCGCCAGGTCCGCGCAGCAGGCAGACCTCCCACGGCGGGATATCCATCCGCAGCGGCGCCCGGTAGCGCTGCTCAACGAAGGCACGCAGCCCGGCGTCCAGGTCGCCGTCCGGGAGCTCGTGTTCGTGCACGTGCTCGGTCACGTCGAAGGCCGGGTAGCTCGCCCACACCGGCCGGCGTCGCGGGCCGTTCGGGTACGCCAGCCGGTCGGTGAGCGTCGGGAACAGGCGCACCCTTTCCAGGATGGCGGCGCGCAACGCCTCGAGGTCGCACGCCCCCTCGACCCGCAGCACGCAGCCACCGGCGATCGGAGCTGGCACCCCCGCCTGATACTCCAGAATTGCCAGGTCCATTGCGCTGAGCGGGCGCATACCAACGTCCAGTTCGGTATCAAGGGTCATCTCAACCTCCGCCGTCCCCCCAAAGGCCAGCCGAGAATGCAGGTGGCGGTTCCTCACCGCGGGACGGCCCGGTGCCGCCGCGCACAGCCTTGCGAAAGGCAGATCGCCAGCCCGTCATCGACACAACCGGACCGTGGCGCCACCACACGCATGGCGATGTGTGCGTCTCAGCATAGGGGGAGCGGCGGGGCGGTCTGGTACGAATTCATTCCGTTGGCTGTCGGTTGGCGGACAGCGCCGCGGCCGCCACGATCAGCGCATGGCGTGGCTGGTCAGGCCGGCCTCCGCCGGGGCGGCGCCAGTGGCGAAGGCAGGTTCGGGCTCCGTCGCGGTGGCATCCGCGCCGGGCCCGGTGGCGTCCGCGCCGGTCGCGGCGGTCCCGCCGGTGTCCGCGCCGGAACGCAGCCGCGTCCCCAGCAGGACGGTCAGGACGGCCGCCACCGCGGCGACCATCAACGCCCACCGCATGCCGCCGACGAACGCGTCGGACGCCGACGCGCCCGCATCGGTGAGCCGGTCGGAGCGCGTCTGGAGGATGACGACCGCCAGCGCCGTGCCAAAGGCACCGGCGACCTGCATGATCGTGCTCAGCAGCGAGCTGCCGTGGGAGTAGAGGTGGGGCGGCAGGCCACCGAGACCGACGGAGAACACCGGCGTGAGCACCACGGCGAGCGAGGCCATCAGCACGATGTGCGCCGCCAGCAGCAGTGCATAGGGCGTTCCGGTGCCGGTCTGGCTTAGCACAGCCAGCGCCAGGGTCATGCCGACCGCGCCGGGGACGACCAATGGCCGCGCCCCGAACTTGTCGAACAGCCTGCCGACGGCGGGGCCCAGCAGGCCCATGGCGAGGCCACCTGGCATCACCAGCAGGCCGGTCTGCAGCGAGCTGAGGCCACGTACATCCTGCAGGTACAGCGGCAGCAGGAACATCGAGCCGAGGAACGCCACGTGCACGACCGCCATCAGCCCCAGCGAGACCCGGAACGAGGAGTGGGTGAGGGTACGCAGGTCCAGCAGCGGGCCACCGGCTCGCTGCAGCCGGACCTGCAGCGCCGCGAACGCCGCCACCAAAGCCACTCCCGCGCCGGCGATCAGGGCCACGGACACGTTGCTGCGGGCGCCGGCCTCGCTCAGCCCGAACAGCAGCGCGCTGAACCCGAGCGTGGCCAGGACGACGCTGGTCCAGCTCAGCGTGCCCGCCTCGGGCTCGCCGACGTTCTCCAGGTGGCGCAGGCCGGCGACGGCCACGGCGAGGGCGGCCGGAAGGACGAACACGAAGATCAGCCGCCAGGACCCGAGCTGCAGGATGACCCCGGACACGGCGGGGCCGAGCGCGGGCGCGCACGACATCGCCATCGTCACGTTCCCCATCACCCGGCCGCGGTCCTGCTCGGGGACGACGGTCATCAGGGTCGTCATGAGCAGCGGCATCATCACGGCCGTGCCGGCGGCCTGGATCACCCGGCCGACGAGCAGCACCGAGAAGGTGGGAGCGACGGCGCCGATCACTGTCCCGACGCAGAACGTCGCCATCGCGATGCCATAGGCCGTCCGGGTCGTCACCCGCTGCAGGAACCAGCCGGTCACCGGGATCACCGCGGCCATGGTGAGCATGAAGACGGTCGAGAGCCACTGCGCCGTCCGCGGGGTGATGCCGAAGTCGACCATCAGCCGCGGCACCGCGTTGATCATGATGGTCTCGTTGAGGATCGCGACGAACGTCGCGCCCACCAGCAGTTTGACCACCAGCGGGGTGCGGCCCCGCGTGTCGGCGCTGACGCTGGCGCTGACACGCGCGCTGGCACTGGCACTGGTACCGGAGCCGACGTCGGTGCCAGCTCTGGGCTCAGGCACCTTCCCGGCCGGGTACCCCTCCAGGGGGACGGCGCGGGCCGCACCGTCTCGCGGGGTTGTGTCGTCCGGGCGGAGGGTCGCGGTCATCTTGGTCCTTCGGGTCGCAGGTAGTCAGGGCTCGCAGATGCTCAGGACCGGACCACCACGTACTCACCTCACTGGCTCGGCCGGCACGCCTGTTACGACCGGACCTGGCTGGAGAACTCATCGGCGCGGCGGCGGCGGACGCCTCCGGCCGCGTCGTGGTGACCCGTGATGACTATCGCTCGGACCACCGACATTCCACGCACCAAAGATCATCGATGCGTTCGTCCCACCGGCCCGCGGCGTCCCATCGCGGCCCGGCGAGGCTATGCGAGCGGCGCCCTGTCCGCTGCCTGCTGGCAGGACGTCGCCGGCCTCTCGAGCATCTACGAGGCTGGATGGCGCCCGCAACGAGATTTTCGGCGCGCTGGGAAGACGTCGACGCTCTGGCTACGGTGATGTCATGGCGAGCTGGGACGATGTGAGCAGGATCGCGCTGGCGTTGCCGGAGACCACCGAGGCGACGTCGTACGGCAATCGCGCCTGGAAGGTGAAGGAGAAGGGCTTCGTCTGGGAACGGCCGCTGCGCCGCGCCGACCTGGCGGCACTCGGCGACGCGGCGCCGGCCGGCCCGGCGCTCGGTGTCCACGTCGCCGACCTCGGGGTGAAGGCGGCGCTGATCGCCGACAACCCGGACGTCTACTTCACGACGCCGCACTTCGACGGCTACTCGGCGGTCCTCGTCCGCCTGGACCGGATTGGCCTGGCAGAGCTGACGGAGCTGGCCGAGGATGCGTGGCTCGCCCGCGCCCCGAAGCGCCTCGCCCAGCGGTTCCTCGCGGACCGCGGCTGACCAGCGAACGAGACGGCGCCCGGCGCGTCGCGGGACGGCGCCGCTCCCCACCGGCGCTGATCGGCGTTTCTGCCCGGCGGTGGCTGTTCGCAGGCGGGCCGGACCATGACCACCGTGGGGCAGAGACGGCGACCAGCCGCGGTCGCTGGCTGGGCGGTCGCGCTGCCTGGGCAGGGGATGTGGCAGTCGCGGGGCAGGCGCGGGCAGGGCCGCGGCGCGGCGCGTCGCGGCCCTGCCGTTGAGGGGTGCGAAATGGTGGTGCGGGGCGCCCGTGGGTCAGCGGGAGCCGGGGGTGGGCAGGGCGACGTAGGGGAACGCATCGGCGAACGGCACGTTGTTGGCGTTCACCGCGTCGCCGAGCGCCTTCGCCGCCGCCGGCGGGTTCGGCAGCAGGACACCCTGGACGGCCTGCAGCTCGATGTCGACGACGTCGTCGGTCAGCCGCCGACCGTTCGGGAACCCGGCGGTGTCGCCGCCGACCACGCCGAGGCGGTGCGGATGCGCCGCCGGCGGGACCGACATGTTCAGCCGCAGCGCCTCGTAGGGGACGATCCGGTCCGGGGCGGCGTCCTTGTTCAGGGTGTGCGCGTTCAGATCGACGCCGAGGTTCGCCTTGCTCACCCCGGTCAGGAAGGCCGCGACCAGGTCGTTGCGTGGCGTCGCGGGTGCGGGAATGTTGTAGATCGCCTGGATCAGCCCCGGAAGTTCCGGGGTAGTGACGTAGCGCAGGAACTGGGCGTCACGGTCCGGGTTGGAGTTGTTGAACCGGTCCTTCTGGCCGACCGGGACCACCACTTCGTTGACGAGCGGTGAGCCGAGCCGGGACACCTGCGACCAGCCGCCGTGGCTCGTCGGCTGGCCGTCGCCGCCGGTCCCAGGCAGGACGCGCACGCTACGCCGGTCCGTGGTGCTCCAGACCCCGATCACCGGGTTGCGCCCCGGGTCGCCGCGCAGCGCCAGCTCCTTCTTCGGCACCTGCAGCACGATCGAGTTCACGTTGTACCCGGCGAGGGTGTCCTTCCCGACCTCCGTCGCGTTCCCGCCGTAGAGCAGGTCGAACACGCGCAGGTCGAGGAAGAACGGGTCGTCAGCCTGGCCGGCGAAGGTCTTCAGGCCGCCGGCCAGCGGGCGCACGGCCTCGGACCGTAGCTTCGCGTAGTCCGGCATCGAGGCGGCACCGACGTTCGACGGCGCCACCGGCACGTTGTCGGCGAGCACCGTGGTGCGGCCGCCGCGGACCAGCTCCAGCTTGTACGTCTGGGTGAAGTTCAGGTCGGGGTCGGCCAGCGCCGTGACCGGACCGGTGTTGTACAGGAACGTGTTCGGGTTCTTGTAACGGGACGTGAACGTCCACCGGTAGGTCGAGTCCGCCTTCGCGTCGCCGTCCGCGTCGACATGCAGGTTGTACCGGGCGTCGGTCGCGAACGGGAAGAAGTTCGGGCCACCGGCCGGCTCGGAGAACGGCGACCAGTTGGCGACCAGGGTCACCGCGTCCGGCGCGTCCGGGCTCACGAACGCATAGGTGTCCGTGTTGTCGACGGTCGGGTCGGCGGCGATCAGCGGCGCCTCCCGGTGGCTGGACGCCTGGCCGGCCAGCGGGGACGCGACGACGGCGGCGGTCGCACCCAACGCGAGCGCGGCGACGCCCGCCAGGCCGCGCCGTACCCCACGGCCGAGGGACGGGCGGTCACGGGACGAGCGGCGACGGCGACTCGGGCGAAGACCAGGGGGATCTTCGCCGCCTGTCCCGCGGGCAGTCAGTTGTCGGTTCACGGATCACCTCGAAGGGTCACGCGGGCCGGCCCGTCGCCGGCCTCGCACGGCTGTTCGTGGCCGGACCGCGAGGCGGATGGGCGCCTACCGCAGACACGCCCTGTCGTGTGGATGACACATCGGGTGACCGGTCCGCGCGCCCGCCGGCCACGAAGTAGCAGCGGCAGACCGTCGGCAACCGGCGGCGGGCCGGTCGGGCCGACCCGCGCCCGGCGGCCGACGCCGCGGACGTCAGGGGGCGAACGATGAGACGACGACCAGGCCGCGCCGCGCTCGGCGCGGCGCTCACCGCGGCGGTGCTGGCCGCGGCGGTGACCGTCGCCGCGGTGGTGGGCGTGGTGCCGGCCGGCGGCGGCCGGCAGGCAGCCGGGGAGGGCACCGCCGGGGAAGCAGCCGCGCCGGCGGCCCAGGTCGGCCGGCAGATCGACACGCTGACCGCGCGGCTGCGTGCCGTGCCTGGAGACTGGCCAGGCTGGGCGGCGCTCGGCGCCGCCTACGTCGAGCAGGCCAGGATCACCGGGGACCCGACCTCCTACCCGCGGGCCGAGAACGCCTTCGCCCAGTCGTTGCGGGTCCACCCGGACGGCAACGACCTGGCCCTGGCCGGGCAGGCGTCGCTCGCCGCCGCGCGGCACGACTTCCCGGCGGCGCTGCGCCTCGCCGACGCCGCGATCGCCGTCAACGAGTTCGGCACCCCCGCGCTGGGCGTCCGCGTCGACGCGCTCATCGAGCTGGGGCGCTACCCCGAGGCGTGGCAGGCGGTGCAGCGCATGGTCGACCTGCGTCCGGACGTGTCCTCGCTGGCCCGGGCGTCCTACGCCTTCGAGCTGCGTGGCGAGGTCGGGCTCGCCAGGCAGACGCTGCGACGGGTGCTGGCCGACGCCACGGCACCGGCCGACGTGGCCTTTGCCTGGCTGCACCTCGGCGAGCTCGCCCGCGACACCGGCGACCTGGCCGGCGCCGACGACGCCTACCGCCGGGGCCTGGCCGCCGACCCGTCCTCGGCACCGCTGCTCGCCGGTCGGGCCCGCGTCGCCGCCGCCCGTGGGCAGACCGACGCGGCGCTCGCCGACTACCGGACGGCCGTCGGCCGTTCGCCGCAGCCGGCGCTCGTCGTCGAGTACGGCGAGCTGCTCGAGTCGCTCGGCCGACTACCCGAGGCGCGGGAGCAATACACGCTGGCCCGCACCACCGCGGCGCTGTTCCGCGCCCAGGGGGTGGACGTCGAGGTGGAGCTCGCGCTGTTCGAAGCCGACCACGGCGACCCGGCGGCGGCGCTCGCCGCGCTCACTCCCGCGCAGGCGCGCCGCGCCGGCGTGTTCGTCGACGACGCCCACGCCTGGGCGCTGCACCGCCTCGGCCGCGACAGCGAGGCGCTGGCCTTCGCCCGCTCCGCCGTCGCGCTCGGCACCCCGCGCGCGCTGTTCCGCTACCACCTCGGCGTCATCGAGGCCGCTCTCGATCAGCGGGACGCGGCCGTCGCCGACCTGCGCGCCGCCCGCGCGCTCGACCCGCACTTCTCCCCGCTGCAGGCGCCACGGGCCATCGCCCTGCTGGCCTCGCTCGACGGCCAGCGCCCGGCCGGCGGTGACCGATGACCGCTCATCCGGTGCGGATGGTCACCGGCCGGCGGCCGATGGTCGTCCGCGGCCTTCGGGCACGCCGCTCGGTCGTGCTCCTCGGCCTGGTGACCCTCTTCCTGGCCCTCGCGGCCGGGGCCGCGTCCGCCCACCCGCTCGGCAGCTTCACCGTGAACACCGCGAGCGTGCTGCGGGTGGCGCCCGACCGGGTGCGGGTCGACGTGGTCGTCGACTTCGCCGAGATCCCGTCGGCCCAGCTGCGGCCAGCCATCGACGCCGCCGGCCCGGCGGTCTGGCGGGACCGGGAGTGCGCCCGGATCGCCGGCGAGCTGACGCTGTCCGTGACCGGCATGCCCGTGATGGTGGCCCCCACCGGGAGCGCCGTCACCTTTCCGCCCGGACAGGGCGGCCTGTCCACGACCCGGCTCGTCTGCCGGTACGGCACGGCCACCACCCGAGGGCTGGTGGGCCCGAGCGGGGTTGACGTCGAGTACGCGCTGCACGCCTACACCGACCGGTCCGGCTGGCGGGAGACCATCGCGATCGGCGACGCGGCGACGCTCGTCCGCAGCGACGTCCCGGATCGGTCCGGGAGCGAGCTGCTCACCTCCTACCCCGCAGACCCGTTGGCCGGCCGGTCCGACGTCACGCACGCCTCGCTGCGCGCCCGGCCCGGCGGCCCAGCCGCCGTCGACCCCTTCCCGGGCGTGGCCGCCGGCACCGGCACCGGGGGCGGCCCGCGGGCGCCTTCGCCCGGCGAGGACGACGATCCGGCCGTCTCGCGCCCCGGAAACGGCGGGCTGACGGCCCGGTTCACGGGCCTGATCCACCCGGGCTCGGCGCTGACCGCGGGCGCCGCGGCGATCGCGCTCGTCAGCGCGCTCGTCCTCGGTGCCGCGCACGCGTTCGCACCGGGCCACGGCAAGACACTGATGGCCGCCATGATCGTCGGCCGGCGGGCGACCGGCCGGCAGCTCGCCGGCATGGCGGGCGCCGTGACGCTCACCCACACCCTCGGGGTCTTCGTGCTGGCTGTGACGCTGTCCGTGTCGGCGGGCTTCGCGCCCGAGCGCCTCTACCCGTGGCTCGGCGCCGCCAGCGGCCTGCTCATGGTGGCCCTCGGCCTCGGCCTGCTGCGTTCCCGGGTCGGCCGTGGCCCCCGCTGGCCGGCGGCTCTGCTGGGCCTGGACAACCGCGGCGCCGGCCGCACGCAGGGCGACGACCAGGGACACGACCACGGTGACGATCACGTGCACGGTGATGACCATGGGCACGGCGCCGGTCGCCGCCACGCACACGATCACGATCACGCACACGATCACGATCACGCACACGATCACGATCACGCACACGATCACGATCACGATCACACGCACGATCACGACCACGAGCACGTCCACGGCCGCCCGCAGGCTCACGTGCAGGGCGACGGCCCCGCGCACGACCGTCCAGATCGGGAACACGTCCATCGACATGGCGGCCGCTGGCACAGCCACGCGCCGCTGGTGGCGGCCGACGGGACACCGGTGCCGGTGCGCTCGCTGCTGCTGACCGGCCTCGCCGGCGGCATGGTCCCGACGCCGTCCGCCGTGGTGGTGCTGCTGGGGGCGATCAGCCTCGGGCGTGCGTCGTTCGGAGTACTGCTGGTCCTCGCCTATGGCCTGGGCATGGCGGGGACTCTCGTCGGTGTCGGGTATCTGCTCGACCGGGCGCTGCGCCCGTTGCTGCTCCGGCTGGGGCGGAAGGCGCCACGGCTCGCCGCGACGGCCCTGGTCGCGGGGCCGGTCGCAAGCGCTCTGACGGTCATCGGTGTCGGCGCGCTGCTTGTCCTGCGCGTGGGTGTGCCCTCGCTGGCCTGACCTCGTCGACCGCGCCGGACGTCGCCGATTCACCGAGAAATCGCGTTGCGGACGGCCGACTTTTCCAGTGAACTTTTCACGTGCTCGAGCGGAGGAGGTGAAGCCATGACGAAGCAGAGGCGATAGCCGCCGGTTTGCCAGCCGGGTCCTATGGTGCCCGGCGCCGGCGGCGTTGAGGAGTGTGCGTCGTGCGCGAACACGGCGAGAAGATCAAGGATATGGCCGAGTCCGTGCTGCCTTCCAAGGCACGTCGGTCGGCCCGGACGTCCCGGCGTCGGGCTCATCACCGTCACCGCGCCCACGAGCGCGACCTGCTGGTCGCGATCCGCCGGGGCCGCGACGACGACGCCGACTTCGGCGAGCGTCGTCGCCACCAGGACATCGACACGATGGTGCTGGCCCGCCGATTTGCGGACAAGACCGGCTCGCTGGTCCGCTGGGCCGCCAGCCAGGTCGACCGAGATGACAGCCTGCGGGAGGCGTCGCTCGACGAGCAGCGCGAGTACTTCGCCCGGCTGCTGCCCGACAACCTGATCGGCCGGCACGCCGTGCAGCACATCGAGTCGGCGCTGCGGCACCGCGGCCGCCCGGACTACTGGCAGGTCCAGAAGACCGAGAAGACCGACCGCCTGCGCCGCGAGCGCGCCCAGCTCACCGCCGACCTGCGGGTCATCCTCGCGGCGGGCCGCCATCGGGAGCTCAACGAGGCGCTGCGCGCCGGCTACCTCTGGCAGGCCGGTGTCCGTCCGTGCGGAGCCCGGCCGACCGTCCCCACCGGCGCCGTCGGCCGCCTCCTGCTAGGTGCCCACGACGTGGACGACTTCGTGGCCGCCGTGGCCGGTCATCACCCATGGGTACCTGGAACCGTGCGCGATGTGGCGCGCGAGGCCGGACAGCGTGGGGAAACCGCCGGCTGAGGACACGGGCGGTGCCGCTGCGCGGCACCGCCCGTCGAAGGATCAGTCGCTGGTCGTCGGATTGGTCGTTGGTTGAAGGACTACCGCGGTGTTGGGGACTACCCGCGCCGCCCGGCGAGGACGCCGGACTCGACGGCGTCGCCGAGGTTCTTGTCGACGTTGCGCCAGTACTCGAAGGCGCGGACGAGGACCGGCTCGGTCACGCCCTTGAGCAGGTGGCCGACGATGTTGCTCGCCAGGCGCTCCCGGGCCGCGTCGTCCAGGACCTCGCGCACCATCGTCCCGGGCTGGCCCCAGTCGTCGTCGTCCGGGCGCAGGGTGTAGGCCGTGCGCACCATCTCGCCGTCGGCGTACCACCGGCCACCGTCGTCGGTGCACGCCGCGTCGGCCTTCGGGCCGCCGTAGGAGTTCGGCGCGTAGACCGGGTCGGAGACGTTCTGGACGCGCATCGCGCCGTCCTTGGAGTAGCTGTGGACGGGCACCTTCGGCGCGTTCACCGGGATCTGCTTGTAGTTGACGCCGAGGCGCGCCCGGTGGGCGTCGGCGTAGCTGAACCCGCGGGCGAGCAGCATCTTGTCGGGCGAGAGGCCCGTGCCGCGCACGAGGTTGTTCGGCTCGAACGCAAGCTGCTCGATCTCGGTGTGGTAGTCGGTGACGTTGCGGTCGAGCGTGAGGCGGCCGACCTCGTGCAGCGGGTAGTCGCCGTGCGGCCACACCTTGGTCAGGTCGAAGGGGTTGAACCGGTAGGTCTTGGCCTCGTCGAACGGCATGATCTGCATCTTCAGCGTCCAGCTCGGGAAGTTCCCGGCCCTGATCGACTCGTACAGGTCGCGCTGGTGGTAGTCACCGTCCGACCCGGCCAGCTGGTCCGCCTCCGCCTGCGGCAGGAAGTCGATGCCCTGGTCGGTCTTGAAGTGGTACTTCACCCAGAACCTGTCACCGGCGGCGTTGATCCACATGTAGGTGTGGCTGGAGTAGCCGTTCATGTTCCGCCAGGTCCGCGGGATGCCGCGGTCGCCCATCAGCCAGGTGACCTGGTGGGCGGACTCGGGCGACAACGTCCAGAAATCCCACTGCATGTCGTGGTCGCGCATGTTGTTGTCGGCCCGCCGCTTCTGCGACCGGATGAAGTGCTGGAACTTCATCGGGTCGCGCACGAAGAACACCGGCGTGTTGTTGCCGACCATGTCGAAGTTGCCTTCGCTGGTGTAGAACTTGACCGCGAAGCCACGCGGGTCCCGCCAGGTGTCCGGGCTGCCCCGCTCCCCGGCCACCGTCGAGAACCGAACGGCGACCTCGGTCCGGGCGCCCGGCTGGAATACTGCGGCCCGGGTGTAGGCGCTCATGTCCCTGGTCACCTCGAAGGTGCCGAACGCGCCACCGCCCTTGGCGTGTGGCTGGCGCTCCGGGATGCGCTCCCGGTTGAAGTTCGCCATCTGCTCGATCAGATAGTGGTCCTGCAGCAGCAGCGGACCGTCGGGCCCGACCGACAGCGAGTGCTCGTCGCTGGCGACCGGGACACCGGCGTCGGTCGTCGTCGGGCGACGTTCCTGTGTGGTCACGTCCGGGCTCCTTATCCGTTCGTCCGTCGGGACCTCGCTGTCCGAAATGCCCGTGGGCATTTCTGCGGTCACGCGGGCACTCCTGCGGTCACGGAGAAACGCCGCGGGCACCGAGGCCGCCGTCCGGCCAGCGCGCTATCGGCCCGTCGGTGACGAATACCGCTATTTCGGCAGGCGGCGGCGCGGGCCGGCCGCGCAATGCGGACTACCCGTCAGCACGCGTGACAAACACCGGGCGCAATATCGCTCCGGGATAGGTTCTGCGTTTTTAGGAACGAAGATCGGGCTAAATGGCGCTGTTTTCGGTCAGCGGGCGCGCAGTGTGATCCGCGTCCACGAGCCCACGTAGAGGCGCGCGCCGTCGGCAAGCCTGACCGCGATGCCCCGCTCGGCCCGCCGCAGGTCGTCGCCGAGCCAGGTGCCGTTGGCGGAGCCGAGGTCGGTCACGGTGAGCGGGCCCCCCGGCGGATGCTCGAGAAGGGCGTGCGACCGGGATACACCGATGTCCTCCGGCGGCAGCGAAAGGTCGATCTGCGGGAAGATCCCGCGGGAGCGGCTGCGCCGCCCGATCAGCGTCCGGTTTCCCTGCAGCACGATGAGCCGCGTCGGCGTGTCGGTCGGGAACGGCGCCGAGCCGTCGTCGCCGAGGTCGAAGTAGGTCCGGTCGGGGGCGATCTCGACCAGCCAGCCGGCCGACGCCTCCACGGCCTGGTCCGGTGGGGGAGTGGGCTCGGTGATCAGTTGTCTGCGCGAGTGGCCCGAACCGGGCGGTGCCTTTCCCGTGACGTAGTCATAGCCGCACTCCTCGCAGAAACGCTGCATCTGCTCGCGCGCCGTCTGGCATACCGGGCAGCTGGCCTCCTGCCTGCCGGGCGCCGCGGCAGCCTGGTGCCGGCCAGCCGGGGGAGTGCTGGCGGGCGCGCCGTGCCCCGCGGCGGACAGCTTGCTCAGGGCCCATGGTCCGGTAACCCAGCCGATCGGCGTCCGCGAGGGCAGCGGCACGCCGGCGTCGGCGGGCATCGGCGCGGTCCCGGCCGCGGCGCCGCTGAGGTCAGCGGCGCCGCCATCAGTGCCGGCGGTACCAATGCCGCCGCTGCAAGTGCCACCGGTGCCGCTGCCAGTGCCGCCGCTGCCAGGGCTGGCGGCGCCAGGGCTGGCGGCGCCAATGCCGTTTCCGCCGTCCGCTGCGACGGCCACCATGATCTGGGCGCCGCACTGGTCGCACCAGTCGTCGGTCTCCGAAAGGTGGCCCAGCGGGCAGTAGACGCTCATCTCGGTGCGGGAACCGTCTTCGTCGACCTGGCGTCGAGATCCATCTCGTCCAGCTTGTCGACGTCGCTGCGTAGCCTTACCCGGCCGGTCACGGGGTCCTCGATCTCGACGACCCTCTCCAACAACGCCAGCCGCTCGGCATCCCGCGCCTCGGTGGCGAGCCGCGCCGCCTTCCCGAGCAGCGTCGCCGCGGTCTGCCCGTCGCCGTTGTTGCGTGCCTCGAGTCCTTCCTGGATCGCGCTGGCGAGCTCGGCCTGCCCGGTGTAGTGGGCGACGGTGCCGTCGATGCGGGTGCTCAGCTCGACGTCATCGGTCCACCCCGCGAGCACCTTGGCCTCGGCGAGCGGCTCGTCACCGACCACGAGCCGTACCCGGGCGGCCAGCTTCTCGACGCCGACCGCGCCGGGAACGATCTTGACGCAGAGGTGGTACACGCGTTTGTCCTGGCCCCAGGCTCCGGTGGGGAAATCGCTGGTCAGCGGGCCGGCCTCCACCGCGGCGCCGGTCAGGTCGACGACGTCCGGGAACACCTGCCGGAGGAACACCAGATCGGCTCCGCGCGGCGCCCACACCCGCAGTGCCACCTTGTCGATGCCGCGGCCCAGCGCCGCCTCGATCACCGCGCGGAAGTCGTCGGCCATCTCCTTCGGCTGGCGCACCAGCGCGACGCCGCCGAGCAGCCGGTCGGCGATCCGCCGCAGCTGGGAGACCTGCCAGTCCGAGCCGACGCCGCGGCAGTCGCACTGGAAGACCCCCTCGCACTGCGCGAGCACCCGGTCGAGCTCCTGCTCGGTCTGGCCGTTCTGGCCGTCGGTGAGCAGGATCGCGTGGTGGATCGCGTCCGGCCTGGTCAGCATGAGCTCGCGGGTGAGCAGCAGCCACTCCCCGATCGCGGTTCCGCCACCTGCCCGCATCGGTCCCACGGCGGCCTTGGCGGCCTCCCGGGTGGTGGCGGAGGCGACTGCCAGGCCGTCGTGGCCCGGGAAGATCTTTTTGGCGAAGTGTTCGCCCTGCACCACCGCGAACAGGACTCCGTCGCGCAACGTGTCGATCGCGGCCCGCGCCGCCCGCCGCGCCTCGACGATCTTGTCGCCGCCCATGGACCCGGAGCAGTCGATCATGATGACCTCGGCCGCCGTCGGCGCGGCTGCCCGCGCGGACGGCACTGGGGCTCCCGGCTCGGCGGTCGTCGCGGTCACCGTCACCACCGCGTGTACGTCCGTCCCGCCCTCGGGCAGGTACTTGTTCTGGTTGACCTCGGAGGTGAAGACGAGCATCAGCCTCTCCCCGGGACGATGTCGATGACGGCAACGGTGATGTTGTCGCGGCCGCCGGCCCGCAGCGCGACGGTCGTGAGGTGGCGTGCGACGTCGAGCGCGGACGCGCCCGCCGGCAGCCGCGCCACATGCTCGGCCAGCTCCGTGACGCCCGACGCGTAGTTCCACAGCCCGTCCGTGCACAGCACCACCCGGCCGGGGCCGGTGACCGGCACGGTGGTGGTCCGGGGTCTCGCCTCGCGGCGGTCCGGGCCGAGCCAGCGCGTGATGGTGTGCGCGCCGACGGCGCTCTCGGCGGCCTCGAGCGGGATCAGGCCGGCGCGGGCGGCCTCGGCCGCGAGTGTGTCGTCGGCGGTCAGCCGCAGTAGCGCGCCGTCCGAGCCGAGCAGGTAGGCCCGGCTGTCGCCCAGCCAGCCGACCGTGAGGTCGGTGCCGGTGACGACGGCTGCGGCGAAGGTGCACGCCGGCGCCGGTTCGCCGGCCGCGGGTGCGGGCATCGCCAGCCTGGCCCGCTCGGCCGCCGCATGCAGCGCTTCGGGTATCGCCGGCGCGTCGGGCCGCGCCGCCGCGAGCCACTTGGCGAGCCCGCTCGCCGCGGCCCGCGCGGCGTGGCCCGCGGCCGGTCCCGAGCCGGGCACGGTGGAGACGCCGTCGCACACGACGGCGATGGCGGCCTTCCACGGTCCGCCTCGGTCCGCAGCGGCCGGGGCCGCTGTTGGCGCGGTCGCCGCTGGCGATGGCCAGGCGACGAGACGCAGGCTCATCGCGTCCTCGTTGTCCCGGTGGACGAGCCCGCGATCGCTCACGCCCGCGAGCTGGCCCAGATCCACCTCGACGTGGTCGCCGGGGCGGGTCGACCCCAGCAGCAGGCCGCAGCCCAGGCAGTAGCCGTCGTCGTCGACGGCGGCCGAGTCGCACGCCGGGCACCGCCTGCCCGTCCTGGCGAGCGCCGGTCCGCGGCCGGGCGCCGGACTGTCCAGCGAAACCGTCGATCCCAACGAAGCCGGCCCCGCCCCCGACAGTGGCGCCGCCCCCGCCCCCGACGCCAGAGAGACAGACCCCCCAGGTGATGTCGTCGAACTGGGCGAGTCGCCCCCCGTCGTGCCGTCGAGGACCGTCCCGCACTCCTCGCAGTAGAGGTCCGAATCGGCGGCTTCGGCCGCGCAGTCCGGACAGCGCCGCACCGCCGCCTCCCGCGGGCCCGCAGCCGCGGCGTCCTCAGCGTCCGCGGCGCCGTTCTGATCAGCTGCGTCGATGATGTCACCCGAGTGGTCGCCCGCGCGTCGCGCGCCGGTGGCATCCGACTGGTCTGCCGGGCCGGCGACGGCCGCCACGGCCGCCACGCGTGCGCCGTCCTCAGCCACATGTGCGCCGTCGTCGTCCGATCCGCCGGCGCCGGCGGATTCCGCTGGTGCCATCAGACCAGCGTCCTGGGACGGACGCCGTTCGCGCGGTCGACCAGCTCGTACCTGGCCGCGGCGCTGCGCGCCTGCTTGGCCATCTCCCGGTAGACCCGTTCCAGTGCGAAGCGCAGGTCGGTCTCCTGCAGTCGGGCGCCCGCGACCTTGATGTCGTCGGCACCGGCCAGCGTTCCGGTCGTGACCAGGTCGAGTGCGGCGGCCAGCAGGTCGCGCGCGAGGAGGGCGCGGCGCGCCTCGTCGAGCCGCTGCCCGTGGCCGCGACCGAGACGATCGAGCACCTGCGACGCCTCGACGATCTCGTCCCGGCCGGGGGTTCCCGCCGCCGTCACCGTGCCGAGCACCCGTGCCAGCCGGACCTGGGCATCCAGGTAGACGCCCGTGGTCGCCGGGACCCGCCGGTAGGCCGCGACCGCGCCCGCACGGTCGCCCTGGGCGATGCGGACCCTGGCAAGCCCGAATGCCGCGCTCGTGAACGCGTCGTCGGTGCGCGACACGATGTCGTACATCTTCTCGGCGGCGGTGAGCGCTCCGTCGGCCTCGGCGGCGAGCGCGAGGGCGAGCTTGGGCGCGAGTTCGCCCGGCGCCTCGGAGTAGACCCGGTCGAAGGACTTCCGCGCCCCCGGCGGGTCGCCGGCCGCGAGCGCCAGCAGCCCGCGGTAGTAGTCGGCGCGCCACTCCCAGCGGTCCTCGTTCGCGACCTCGTCGAGCAGGCTCCCGGCGGTCGCGGCGTCGCCCGCCTCCATCAGGGCACGCGCCCGCCGTAGCCGCACCTCGACCGTCTTCGGACTGATCGCGTCCAGCAGCCGGGCGAGTGTGTCGGGATCGCCGTCGGGCAGGGCGGCCAGGGCGGCAGCGGCCTCGTCGGTGGGGTCGGTCCGCAGCGTCGGCAGCACCGCCCACGGCGGTCCGGCCCTCTTACCGTCCGGCTCCTCACCGGTGAGGTGGCTGTCGGGGGAGAACAGCCGGCTCGGCGCCGGCACCGGCCGGCCGCCCTCGGCCGCGACGACCTCCCGCAGCACGCCGAGCAGCTCGTCGTGCATCTCGTCGGCGCTGGTGAACCGGTCGTCCGGCGCGGCCGCCGTCGCCTTGCGCAGGAACCGGTGCAGCGACTCGTAGCGGGCCAGCGGCGGATGGTCCGACGTGGGCGGGAGCCGGTACTTGTAGGTCGACGTGTTGCCGCGGAAGTTCAGGATCAGTGCGGCGAGAGTTCGCCCGACCGTGTAGAGGTCGGAGGCGATCGAGGGTCCCAGCGTGCCGACCTCCGGCGCCTGGTAGCCGGGCGTGCCGTAGATCGCGCCGCCCACGGCGTCGACCAGCCGGACGGCGCCCAGGTCGATGAGCTTGAGCGCGTCTCCCGCCAGCATGACGTTGTCGGGCTTGAAGTCGCAGAACACCAGCTTGTTGCGGTGCAGATAGGAGAACGCCGGCAGCACCGCGAGGACGTAGGAGATCGCCTCGGTTACCGGCAGGGGATCCGCCGCACCGCCCGCCGCCTCGCGACGGCGCTTGAGCAACTCCCGCAGCGACGTCCCGCCGACGTACTCCATGACGATGTAACCGCTGCCGGCATGCTCGATGAACGTGTAGATCTTGACGATCGCCGTGTGGTCGACCGAGGCGAGGAACCGGCGCTCGGCGACCGCCGCTGCGTAGGCATCGGCGTCACCCGTGTCAAGCATGCCCTTGAGCACGACCCAGAAGTTGTCCGCGACGCCGGTGTCGCGGGCCAGGTAGATCCAGCCCTGGCCGCCGTGCGCGATCGCGCCCTCGATCTCGTAGGGGCCGACCCGGTCGCCCTTCTCAAGGGCCGGAGCGAACGAGAACGGCGTCCGGCACGTGCCGCAGAAACCCTTGGCCCGGGCCTTCCGGGTACCGCCACCGCGGCCGACCGGGCGCTTGCAGTCGGGGTTGGGGCAGTACCGGCGGTTCTCGGGGACCTGTGGATCGATGAGCAGCATCGAGGTCGGGTCGGGCGCCGGCAGCTCGGGCACCTCGACGAGGCCGGCGCCGAGCCGGCTGCGCGGCCCGCTCGTGCGCACCGAGCGGCGCGAGCGGCCGGACCGGCCGCTGCCGGACCCGTCGGTGCCGTCGCTCCCGCTGGCGCCGGAGGCGCCGCTGCCGCCGCTGCCGCCGCTGGCGGCGGGGGCGGCGCCCCCGATTCCCGCGAGTCCGCCGGAGGCGCCGGGCTGGGCGCTGCCGCCGGTGGCCGAACCCGCGGCGGTCCCGCAGACGTCGCAGTAGCCGTCGTCGCTGACTCGCCCTTCGCAGTCCGGATCGGCGCAGCCGTTCGGTCCCCGCGGGAGGCCGGACTGGCCGGGTGCCGCGGACGCCAGACCGGACGCGGCCGGGGGCCGATAGGCGGTGCCGCAGGTGTCGCAGTAGCCGTCGGCGTCGATCGTGCCGTCCGGGCAGTCATCCTGCGGGCAGGGGATGCCACCGGCCGTCATTGCGCATCCTCCTTGTCCTGCGTTCTGCCGTCATTCGTGCCTCTGGCCTGCGGGCCGCTGCCACTCAGGGCTTCGCCTCGCAGACCTGCGCCCCGCCGACCTTCGTCCCGCACGCCTTTTTCTCGCCGGCCTTCGTCCTCTGGGCCGCCGTCCCGCTGCCTGCTGCCCACCGGGCCGCCTCCGGGGCCGGCGGCGACCCGGGCCGCGTAGCGGCGGACGAGCTCGTCGGCGCGGGCCAGATCGCTGGGAGCGATGTGCAGCGCGTCGTGCGCGCGTCGGTAGAGCACCACGACGTCTGGTTCCTCCGCGGTGCGGTCGGCGGCGGATTTCGCGTGCAGCGCCCCGAGGAGCCCCCGCAGCTCGTCGCGCCGGCGCAGCGGGGCGGCGTTCGCGCGTGCGACCTCGCGGGCCCGCGCGACGGTCGTCTCGGCCGCGGCCCGCCACGCCAGCAGTCCGCGGGCCGCGGCCGACCAGTCGCCGGCGGCCGCGTCGGCGGTCAGCCGGTCCAGCCATGGGCGCAGCCCGCTGTGTGGGTCGGACAACCAGCCGTCGTCCAGGCGCGACAGCGTGGTCCGCGCGTCCCTGACCCGCTCGACCGCCCGGCGGGCGTGGCGTTCTCCCTCAGCCGCGACGGTGAGGACCTCGGCGAGCAGGGCCTCAGCGGCGCGCAGATCCGCGGCCAGCGAGGTGCGCGCCCGTCCGAGCGCGGCGAGGACCGCGTCAGCCTCGTCCACCGCCGCCGTCGCCGCGGCGAGGCCGGACGCCTGGGCCGACAGCGGGTCGGTGGTGACGGCCTGTTCGTGGGCCCGCACCGCCGCCTTGGCGGCGGCCAGCTCCGGCAGGTCGGCCAGGCCCAGCCGGGCGGCGGCGACGGCCAGCTCGGCGAGCCGCCGCTGCGTGGTCGAGAGCTGGCCGACGCTCGACGCCCAGGCGGCGACGATCGCGTTGACGTCCACCCGGGCCGCCTCGATCACCTCGGCCGTCCCGTCGACCAGGTCTTCGGGGTAGACGGCGCCGCCGGGCGTGCCGGCACCCCCGTCGCCGCTGGCACCCCGGTCGACGGCGGCACCCCGGTCGACGGCGGAGCCCTCGTCGACGGCCGGCGGCGCCGGTGGCCGTGGCTGCGAGGCGCGGTGCAGGAGGGCCTCCAGCTCCGAGAGGCGGCGCGGGCCGAGCCAGGGCCGGTCGCCGCGCAGGAGCTCGGCCCGGCGGATCACCTCGGACACCAGCCGGTGGCGCTCCCAAAGCCAGTCGACCCGGGCGCGCACCGCCTTGGCACGCGCGGCGGTGGTCCCGGTCCGCGCCGCGGGGTCGAGCAGAGTGCGGTTGGCATCGGTGTCGATCTCGAGGAGCGCGACGGCGATCCCCGCGGCGCCGGCGCGCAGCTGGTCGAGCGTCGTGTCCAGCGCTGAGAGAGCTCCGGCCGCCACGGTGTCCTCAGCCCCGGTAGAGCGGTGCGGGCTGGGTGGGCATCGGGTCCAGCGGTGGGTCGAGCGAACCCAGCTGGTCGTTGGCGATCTGGGTCCACCGGCCGTTCGCGGCGATCTGCGCGAGGACGCCGTTGACGAACCGGGTGAGGTCGGGGTGCTTGAGGCTGACCGCGACCGCGTCCGGCTCCTCGACGACCTTGCCGTCGATCACCACGCTGTCGCCCAGCTCCGTCTGCGGATCCTGCTGCGCCATCCCGATGAGGATCGTGTCGTCGGTCAGGATGCCCGCCACGTCGCCGTTCTGCAGCGCGAGCAGGCAGTCGGAGTCGGTCGGCCGGGATTCCGCGATCGGGTGCGATGCGGCGTCCTTGATGTGCTGGTACGAGGTGGTGTTCGCCGGTGCGCACACCTTCTGGCCGCCGAGGTCGTCGATGCTGTGGTGGCCCGAGTGCTTGAGGACGAGCACCTTGGCGACGGCGCGGTAGTAGGGCACGGAGAAATCGACCTGGGTGCGCCGCTCGCAGTTCGTCGTCATCGTGGCGACGACGACGTCGACCTCGTCGTTCAGGATCACCGGGATGCGCTCGGCGGTGGTGACGGCCCGGAACTTCAGGTGGGCGTCGTCGTCCCCGCCCGGGCCGAAGATCGCTTTTGCGATCTCGTTGGCTATGTCGACGTCGAAGCCCTCGAACTTCCCGTTGGCCGGGTTGATCGATCCGAACGGTGGCGCGCCGGACAGCGTCCCGACGCGCAGGTAGCCCCTCTTCGCGATCTCGGCCAGGTAGGTGCCGGCGGGCATCGCACCCGGCGCTGGCATGACCGCCGGCGGGCGCAGGCTGACCTCCGGGTTGCCGCAGTCGGGTTCCGGCGTGGCGGTCCCGGCGGGAGCGTCGGCGGCCGTGACCACCGGCAGCGGCTGGCCGGCCGCGGGCAGCGGGCTCGCGACCGTCCCGCAGCCGGTGACCGCCAGGGAGGCCACCGCCACCAGCGAGGTCAGCGCGACTCCGCGGGCGAGCCTGGCCCGACCGGCTCGCTCGAGCCGCCCTGCGTCAGCGCGGAGCCCGGAGACGACGGGGTGATGGCCAGGCATGCGTCGTCACCTCACCGGTACTCGTTGATTCGTGCCTGGATACCGATCAAGGTCAGCAGCAGGCAGAGCGCCGAGACCACGCTCACCACGATCGCCAGGCCGGTGAGCCGGTCGCCGGCCGCCGCCAGCCGGCCGTTGAAGCGAGCCTGGCTGGCCAGGAACGCCTCGTCCGCCGCGGTGTCGAACCGCCCGAAGGCCGTCGCCCCGTCGTTCAGCGCCAGCTTCCGGGCGTCGGCGAACTTGCCCGCGTGCCGCACCGCGCCGCGCACCTTGATGCTGATCTTCTGGTAGTCCTGCCACCGCTGCTCGATGCCGGCGCCGGGGACGCCCCGCTCGACACTGGCGTCGGTGATCGTCCGCAGCACCCCGTCGTCGATCGGTTCGCCCTCCGGGGTGTAGCCGAGCCGGGCGGCGACGCGGTCGGCGTCCTCGTCGAGCGCGGCGCCGTCGCCGCGCGCGATCAGCGACATGCTCTGGTCGCCCCAGGCCCGCAGCCCGAGCACCCTGGCCTGGGCGATCTCGGTCATCGGGACGAAGCCGTGGTCGCGGCCGTCGACCAGCCGGGCGCGTTCGGCGGTGAAGGCGCTGAGGGTGACGGCGAACGTCACCGCGACGAGCGCCGACGCGACGAGCAGCGGGACGTTCAGGATCCGGTGCGTCCGCCGGAACAGCCACAGCTGGACGGCGACCAGCGCCGCGAGGGTCGCCACGCCCGCGACACTGACCAGCACCACGTGGACCCAGGACGTGGCGTGCCGGTACTCGTCGTCGATCTGCTCGGCGCTGCTCGCCGCGAGGCTGTCCGCGGCCGGCAGGATCGTCCCCTGCATGAGCTGCGAGGCGTGCCGCAGGTAGGCGCCACCGACGACGAGGCCGAGCCGGTTGTCGGCGCGGGCCTGGCCGATGAGTCCGGTGTAGACCGGGATCTCGCGGTGCAGCGTCGTCAGCGCGTCGTTCGTCGCCCGTGACCCGCCCGTGCCCGCCAGCGTGCGCAGCTCGTTCTGGGCCGCCGCGATGCTGGCGTCGTAGGCCTTGCGCCGCGCGGTGGGCTCCACCGGGCCGTCGAGGAAGCCACTGGCCACCGTCGCGTCGGCCTCGGACAGATCGGCGTGCAGGCGCTGGGCGGCGGCGAACGCCGGGCCGGCGTCCGTGCTTACGGCGTGGACCGCGTGGTCGCGAACCAGAACCGCCGCGAAGGCGGCGATCCACAGCAGGACGATGGCCGCGCCGAGCCCCACCGACAGGATGCGCAGCAGGCCCGGAGTGGTCCTGGCCCGGGCACGCAGCCAGGCGGTCGCCCGCGCCCGACCGGGTATCCGGTCGGTGGCGCTGGCGGGCGCCGGCGGAGACAGCGTTGAGGCCAGGCTCACATTCGTGATCTTAGGTCGGTCCCTGCCGTCCGGTTCGAGACCTGACAACTAACTGACATTGCGTAACGTGACGGAAACAAATCCTTCCGCGACTGGCCTGCTCCGCGGCGCACGCGTCGTCCCGCCCTACGTAGCCACGGCACGCCACCGGTGGGCTCGCTTTCGCGGTCGACGGGCGCTGCCGCCCGGACGACAATCGTCGCGACCGCCAAGCTCCCCTTCGGACCGGTGGTCCCGCCTCCGCAGTCGGTGGCCATGAACGTATCGCGACGGGTCGGGCGCGGGCGGTCGCTGAACGCCGCTATCAACTTTCTGACAGCCCGGGGCCACGCCCGGTCGTGATCATCGTGGCAACCACACCGGAGGGTGCGTCCCGAGCGGGCCGGCGGGCTCGGGCAGGTCGGCGGGCATCCCGTCGATCGTGCCGGGAGCGGGGACGCCTCGGGCGTCACCCCAGGCGGTCCGGACCGGCTGGGTGTCGTCCGGCGAGAACCGCGGCGCCGGGGCGGCCAGGCCGGCGGGGGTCGGCAGGGACATCAGCACGTTCGCCGTGCCGACGAGCGAGGCCGCGAGCGAGCTGGCCTGGCCCGTGCGCGCGAGCCGGCTGAGGGCGCGCAGGACCGCCGCGGCCAGCAGGTAGCCGGTTCCGTGGTCGAGGGCCGGCGCGGGCAGCGGCCGCGGGGCGTCCTGGCCGGCGGCCGCGGCGCCCGCCGCCGTGATCCCGCAGCTCATCTGGACCAGGCTGTCGAAGCCGCGCCGGGTCGCCCACGGCCCCGACCATCCGTAGGCGTCGAGGCGGGCGACGATCAGATCTGGGTTCGCGGCCAGCAGCGCCTCGGGCCCGAACCCGAGCCGGTCCAGCGCGTCGGCGCGCAGCCCACACACCAGCACGTCGGCGGTGGCGGCTAGCCGGGCGAAGGCGGCGCGGCCGTCGGCGGCGCGCAGGTCGAGGACGGCGCGTCGCTTGCCCGCCGTCATCACGGGCAGCAGTGCCGGTACCTCGGCGAACCCGACCGGGTCGACCCGGACGACGTCGGCCCCGTAGGCGGCGAGCCATCGGGTCGCGACCGGTCCGGCGATCACTCTCGTCAGGTCGAGAACCCGCAGGCCGGCGAGTGGGCGGTGCGGGCCGTGCTGACCGCCGGGGCCACCCGGGCGGCGGGGGCGAACCGCGCTCGCCGCGTCGGCCCGCAGCCGGGCCCAGCCCGGGGCGCCGGTACCGGCCGCGGGCCGTCGTTCGACGCGGACCAGCGGCTCGGCGGCGCTGGCCGCGCCTGGCGGGGACGCCAGCCAGGCGGCCCGGTCGCGCTGGACGGCCGCGCAGCCGCCGGCTCGCACCACGGCTGTCTCGAGGTCGTCACCCGGCCAGCCGGCCACGGCGGCGGCCACTGCCGCGCGGTCGGCACCGTCACCGCCACCGCCGGCACCGCCGGCACCGCCGGGATCACCGCCACCGCTGGCACCGGCGTCGGCGCGGCCGGCGAGCCCTAGCGCCCGTAGGACGGCCTCGCGGTGGTGCCGGTAGTTCGTGTGCAGACGGATCCAGCCGTCCGCCGTCCGGTAGTCGCCCGCGATCGGGTCCCAGACGGCCGGGCGCTCCCACCCGGCCGGCGTGAACAGGGACTCCGTGAGGAACGCGGCGCTCGCGGCGCGCCGGTCGACCGTCACCGCGCGCGGGCCGCGGTCCTCGACCACCGAGAGCAGGTCGGCCGTGGCCAGGGCGGCGACGGCGACGGCGGCCGACGCGAACCCGGTCACGTCGAACACCGACGGCAGGAACCCTTCCGGACCGGAGATCTGGAACTCACCCGTCGGTGCCGACGGCTCGGCGCCGACGGCCGCCCACAGCCGGTCGACGAGGCCGACGGCCGCACGGGACCCGTCGGTGCCGGCGGCCTCGCCCACGCCGTCGAGGCCGCTGGTGCCGAGGGAGCCGAGGCGGTCTCCGCCCGCCTCGGCGTGCTCGTCGGGCCGCAGCCGGGACTGGGGCGAGTCCGGGTCTGGATCCGGGTTCGCCTGCGGGTTCGGCAGTTCGGTGACGGGGCGCATGACCGAAGTGTGAGCCGGCGGTTCGCCTCCAATCAACGTTGATTGTCGTCAACGCGTGGGCCGGTTCATCACCGCCGCGTGCCGGGATCAGCGGCGCCGCGGCGGGTCGAGCCGGCGCAGCAGGAAGGCCGTCGCGACGAGGGCGACGATCCCGATCAGGACCACGCCGACCAGGTCGCCGAGGTAGGTCGACGCGTCGTGATCCCACAGCGGATCGGGTTTGACGTCCGGGTTCTGGGCGCTGCCGGCCAGCTGGATGACGTTGAGGTCGGCCGTCGACGCCGCCGCGGCGTAGCCCCAGCGGCCGGGGAACAGCCAGGACAGCTGCTCCAGGCCCTTCGCGCCGGGCAGCACCAGCAGCGCCCCGGTGAACACCAGCTGCGAGATCGTCAGCACGACCAGCGGCGGCATGGTCTTGTCCGCGTTGTCGACCACCGCGGAGACGACCAGGCCCACCATCGTCGAGGCGACCGCCGTAAGGCCGACGGCGATGAGCATCTCCGCCCACGCGGCATGGCGGAACACCGCGCCCTCAGGAGGAAAACGGGTGACCAGCGCGATACCCGTCAGCAGGACGCCCTGCAGCCCGGTGATCAGCGTCAGGACGACGGCCTTGGAACCGAGGTAGGCGGTGGTGGAAAGGCCGATCGAGCGTTCTCGGCGGTAGATCTCCCGTTCCTTGACTAGCTCGCGGATCGAGTTGGACATGCCCATGAAGCAAGCCATCAGGATCAGCACGAGCAGCGCCCGCGGGGCGTCCAGGTTCGGTTTTCCATTGCCGGGAAGCGCGAAGCCCGCTGATGTCTTGATCGTCCATGGGATCACTCCCAGGACGATCGGATAGGCGAAGAGCAGCCGCAGGTAGGACTTGTCCGAGGCGATGACCTTCAGATATCGCCGGGACAGGGTGATGAGCTGGGACTGCACCGACTGCTGGCGGATGCTCGGCAGCGCCGCGGGTGTCGGCCGTGCGAACGGCACGACCGCCGAGCCCTTCATGAACAGGTCGGAGGACCGGAACCGGTTCGCCAGCCGCTTCGCACCCTTGTTCTTCTGCAGCACGCGGAAGGCGTCCGCCCAGTCGGCCTCGTCGAAGAACTCGAGCGCGTGCTGTGGTGGCCCGAAATAGGCGACGTGGCCGCCCTTGGCCAGCACCAGCAGGTAGTCGCACAGGTTCAGCTGGGCGACGCTGTGGGTGACGACGACGACCGTCCGCCCGCCGTCGGCGAGGCGGCGCAGCGTTTCCATGACCTCCTTGTCGAGGCCCGGGTCCAGGCCGGAGGTCGGCTCGTCGAGGAACAGCAGCGTCGGCTGGGTGAGCAGCTCGAGCGCGACGCTGGTGCGCTTGCGCTGACCACCCGACAGCTTGGAGACCCGCCGGTCGGCCAGATCGTTGCCGGCCCCGGCGGCCGCGTCGTCATCGTCATCGTCGTCGTCGTCGAGGAAGCGCAGCTGGGTCGCGCCAGCGGCGGCGGCCGCGCCGGGCTCGCCGCCGCTGTCGCGATTGGTCAGGCTCAGCTCGACGAGTACCTCGTCGATGCGCCTGCGGCGCTCCTCGCTGGTGGTCTCGGCGGGGAAGCGCAGCTTGGCGCCGTACTCGAGCGCTTGGCGGACGGTCAGCGAGGTGTGCAGGATGTCGTCCTGCGGCACGTAGCCGATCCGGCGGCGCAGCTCGTCGTACTCCGTGTACAGGTCACGGCCGGCATAGCGCACCGTGCCGACGTTCGCCGGGCGGAAGCCCGTCAGCGCGCCGAGCAGCGTCGACTTGCCGGCGCCGCTCGGGCCGATCACCCCCAGCAGCGACCGGGCCGGCAGCTTGAACGTCAGGTCGTGCAGCAGCCGGTTCCCGTCCCGGTCGACCGACACGCCGTCGACCTCGAACTCGACGTCGCCGGTCTCGATGTGCTCGGCCAGGTACTGGTCGGCCACATGAAACATGTGGTGGCCGATCGCGATCACGTCGCCGGTACTGAGGACCGCCCGGTCGATCCGCTTGCCGTTGACGAACGTGCCGTTCGCCGAGTCGATGTCGACGATCTGGACGCCGCCGCGGCCCACCATCAGCTCCGCATGCTCCCGCGAGGCGAGCAGGTCGTTGACCACGATGTCGTTGGACCGGCCGCGCCCGATCGACATCCGCCCCATGCGCAGCGGGTGCGTGCGGCTTTGCCCGTCCCGGTCGTCGTCCTCGCTCGACGGGGGCAGGATCGGGCCGACCTGCTCATCGCGGGGGAACATCGTCTCCCGCTCGGACCATGGGTCGTCGACATCGGGCAGCTGCGCCGGGCCTGGTACGCGTGGTGGCGCGGCCGGCGGTCCGGGTGGTCCGGGCGTGCGCACCGCGCCGGTCGGAGCCGTCGCGCCCCCGTTCCGAGGCCCGGCGGGGACCGGGGGAAGGACGGGATCCGGTCGCTGCGGGCTGCCGAAGCCGGCCGTCCGGTCCGGCTGGAACGGCGGCTGCGCGGGCAATGCCGGGCGTGCTGGCCGGACGGGCTGCACGGGCTGGACGGGCTGGACGGGCCGAGGCGCAGCTGGCTGGAGCGGCTGGGCTGGCTGGAGTGGCTGGGCGGCGGGCGCCGCGGCGCCAACCGCGGGGGACGCCCGCAGCTCGGACGTGCCCGCGACCGGTACGCCGGTCGGGACGATGGCGACTTCGGGCCCGTCGGCCGCGCCGAGCTGGAAGCGGCATTCCTCATGAATGCGCACCCGGTGCACGCGCCGGCCCGCGATCCAGGTCCCGTTCGTGCTGATGTCGACGGCGGCCCAGCCGTCGGCGGCGGGCTCCAGCAGAAGATGGCGGCGCGACACCTTGTTGTTCGCGACCACCAGGTCGCAGGCCGCGGCGCGGCCCACGACGAAAGGCCGGTCGGGCGGCACGGAAACGGCCTGTCCGCCGACGGTGATCGTCAGTCCACCATCCACGGCTACGACACCTTCGTCCGGGTGGAGACGAGCCTGGCGCGGCCGTTCCCTCCCTCGTCCCGCCTGGCCGCCGTCCGCGGCGCGGGCACGCCGATTCCGCGTGTTTTCGCGAGCCCATGCCGGTCACCGGACCAGCCCTTTGTGTACGGCATCGTCGCCCCCTCACACCGCTGACCCAGGGACCGTCGGGTCGCTTTCATGCTGGCGTGACAAGGCCGTCAACACCATCATTTTCAGGGTTTTCCACGACCGTCATTCGGACGACAGCCACGTTCCGAACGGCGAAGCCACCGTCGGCACGCGCGGGCGGGGCGACGGACGGCAGGTGTGGGGGCAGATGCGGGCGGCGACCGGCCGCCTTTCGTCGACCGGGCGACCACGGGAGCGGCCGTCTGGCAGGGTGACCGGCATGGCGACGACAGGGGGTGGGCTACCGGGTACCCGCGGACCGGTCAGGGTTCTCGGTGTGGACGGCTGTCCCGGCGGGTGGGTGGCGGTCGAACTGGTCGACGGAGCGTTCGCCGGCGCCAGCTTCGCCGCAGAGCTGCGCACGCTCGTCGACACGACGACCGTCGCGGTGATCGGCGTCGACATGCCGCTGGGCCTGGTCGGCGAGGGCTGGCGGGCCGCCGACCAGGCCGCCCGCGCGGTGCTCGGGCCACGTCGGGCCAGCGTCTTTCTGGTACCGCCACGGCCGGTATGGGAGAACGCCGACTTCGCCGCCGCTAACGCGCACTGCCGGGCGCTGACCGGCAACGGCCTCACCCAGCAAACCTGGGGCCTGCGAAACAAGATCCTCGAGGCGGACGTGCTGCGAGAACGGATGCCCGGACGGCTCTACGAGGTGCATCCGGAGGTGACGTTCGCGGCGATGGCCGCCCGGCCGCGCACCGAGCCAGCCGAGGCGTGGCTCGCGATGGTGGCCGCGGGGCGGGAGACCGGCGACCTCATCCCCGGCGACCTGCTGTCCAGTGACGTGCGTGCGGTCGTCGCCCGCGGCTGGGTGCCCGCCATGCCGGCGCACGCCCCGCTCGCCCACGCCAAGACGACCTGGGCCGGCGCCGCCCGCCGCCGCGCCCTGCTGCGGGCTGCCGGCGTCGTGCTGCCCGACGACCTCGGCCCAGCGAACCTCGTGCCGCCGGTCGACGTCGTCGACGCCGCCGCCGTCGCCTGGACCGCGCAGCGGATCGCCTCCGGCCAGGCCGGCCGGCTCCCCGCGGCCGAGCCCGCCCAGCTCGACGACCGCGCGGAGCCCATCGCCATCTGGTATTGACCGAATCTGGCACTGAACCGAATACGGCACTGAACCGAATACGGCACTGAATACGGCACTGAGCGAACCCGGCACTGAACGAACGCGGTGCTGAACGAATGGCCAAGCTGAACCGAATGCGGTGCTGAACCGGTCGGCCGGGCCGGGCGTCACCGTAACGGGGCGACCGTGTAGGTGGTGGCCGGGCTGGGGGAGCCGGCCATGCGGCCCTTCATGGGGACGACGCGGTAGGCGACGGTGACGCCGGGGACCAGGGGGTCGCTCGTCCAGGTGTATCCGGCGACCGAACCCGGCGCGGCGGTGAAGCCCGGTTCGTGCCAGGTGACGACCTGGCGTTCGACGATGAACTGGGTGGCGCCCGGGGTGGCCGGCCAGGTGAGGGTGACGCGGGTGTCGCCGGCCGCGGCCGGGACGACGACAGGCGCGCGGCCGATCCCGGGCCAGGGGATGTGCGCCGGCAGCGGGCCGTAGTCGGCGCCGATGCCCAGGCCCGCGAGCGCGTCGGCGAAGCCGCGGGCGATGATCTCCTCGCCGTCGGGCGTTGGGTGGGAGCCGTCCCAGGCGTCGCGCAGTGGGTTCCAGCCGAGGTCCGTGCGGGCGACGACGACCTTGGACGTGGGCGTCGACCAGCCGGGCGCCTGCGCGTCGAGGATCGCGTTGAACGGCGGCGCGCCCGGCAGGTTCATGCTGTCGTCGTTGAAGTCGGCCCTGGTGAGGACGTGCGCGACGACGAAGGTCATGTTCGGGTTGACCTGGCGCACGTTGTCGATCAGCTGCCGCATCAGCACGGCGGTGTCGGGTGGCTGCGTGAAGTAGGCCAGGTCGTTGGCGCCGAGCGCGACGAGCATGACGTCCGCGGGGTTCGCCCGGGCCGCGTCCGCGATGTGGGGCACCTCGTTGCGCAGCGAGTCGCCCCAGCGGGCGTGGTGCTGGCGGTCGAAGTCCGGGTCGGCGTAGTCGTACGAGCCGCTCTTGTCCGCGACGTTGTCCCAGATGTCGTCGTGGTCGCCGACGAAGTCCACCTGTCCCCGCGCGGTGCGTTCCAGGTGCTGGGCCAGCCGGTAGCGCCAGGTGTAGTCGCCGGCGGACTCGTGCGTGATCGAGTCCCCGATGATCAGGATGCGCAGCGGGGGCTGCGCCGAGGCCGCCACCGGGCGGCCCGGGGCCGCGCCGGCGGAGCAGCCGGCCAGGAGGGCGGCTGCCGCGAGCGGGACGGCCCTGGCGAGCCGCGTGCGGCCCGTGGCGCGGCGCTCTGGTTGCACACGGCTCGCTGTTTGGACGCGGTGGGCTGCGCGGCCGCGCAGGCGGCTCGTCCGGCCGGCTGTCCTGCCCACTCACATCCTCTCTGTCGGCCTTCGGGTCTGTCGGCGTTCATGCCCGTCAGTCCGCCAGCCCGCCTGCCCGCCAGTCCGCCCGCGGAGGCCGTGGGCGGACCGCGCCTCGGGTCACTCCCGGAGTCCCTGGCGGATCGGCGCACCTCGGGCCGGGATACCCGGGCGCCAGCCGGCGCGGACTCATTCTCCCAGGTGGCCGGCGCGGTTCCAGCTGGGGGTGGTCACCCAGGCGCCCTCGGTGACAGACTCCGTGAGCGCCTTCAGGCTCTGCCGGAGCGGCCCTGTCTGGGCGTTTCGCTCGCCTGACCAGGATGATCATCGGTCATGCGGCGACGTGCGAGCCAGCACGTGCGGAACGGCGGCCGGCCTGGACAAGCCAAAGGGTGGTCGCCAGCGCGCCGAACGCGGCACCGACCAGGCTGACCGCCGTCCATCCGCTGTAGGTGTACGCGAACGTCGCACCGACGGAGCCTGCGACGCCGCCGGCGAAGAACACCGTCATGTAGGCGGCGGTGATCCGGCTGCCGGCTGTGGGCCGTAGCCGGTAGATCTGGCTCTGGTTGGTGATATGCAGGCCCTGCACGGCGAGATCGAGCAGGACGAGGCCGACGATCATCGCCGTGAGGTGCCGCGCTCCCAGGCCGATCGGGATCCAGGCGAGAAGCAGCAGGCACCCCGAGACCGCGGTGGTCGCCGTCGCGTGCCCGCGGTCCGCGACGCGTCCGGCCAGCGACGCGGCCGGTGGGCCGAGAACGCCGAGGAGCCCGAACAGGCCGACCGTCTCGGTCGAGTAGTGGTAGGGCGGGCCGGTGAGCAGGAACGCCAGCGGGGTCCACAGCGCGGTGAAGGCGCCGAACGCCGCGGCGCCGTAGGCCGCGCGGAGGCGGAGAACGGGCTCGTCACGCAGCAGCCCGGCGACCGACTGGAGCAGGCGTGCGTAGCTCGGCCGGTCGCGCGGCCCGTCGGCGGGCAGACCGGTGCGCAGCACCCCGGCCAGGCAGAGCATCACGACCGCCGCGGCCACGTACGGCGTGCGCCAGCCGCCGAACGCGGCCAGGTATCCCGCGACGGTCCGGGCCAGCAGGATGCCCACCAACAGCCCGCCCATCACGGTGCCGACGACCCGGCCGCGCTCGTCGTCGGCGGCGCTCGACGCGGCGAACGCGACGCCGAGCTGGGCGCTGACCGACAGCACGCCGATGGCGGCACTCGCGCCCAGCAGCACCGCGGCGTTCGGGGCGGCCGCGGCCGTGGCCAGGCACAGCGCGAGCGCGGCGGTCATCGCCGGCAGGAGCCTGCGCCGTTCGATCAGGTCGCCCAGGGGTACGACGAGCACCAGCCCGGCGACGTACCCGACCTGCGTCACCGACACGACCAGACCGGTAGCGCTCTGCGACATGGACAGGCTGTGCTGGATGTCCGCCAGCAGCGGCTGACAGTAGTACGAGGTGGCCACGCACAGTCCCGTGGACACCGTCAGCAGCCACACCAGGCTGGGGCGCAGGGGCGTTGCTGTTGAGGTCGGAGCTGCTTGAGTCGACACGGTTGGCAGCGTGCCAAGGGCGTCGTTAACCTGTCCAACAGAAAAATCGTATGCATCTGAGCATGGAAACTGATAAATAGGGCGTGGTGGAGCTACGCCAGCTCGAGCACTTCGTCGCGGTCGCCGAGGAACAACACTTCACCCGCGCCGCCCGCCGGCTGCACATCGCCCAGTCCGGGCTCTCGGCGTCGATCCAGGCGAGCGAACGGCCAGTCCCTGTCGGTGGTCGCCTCGATCGCCTGTATCAGCACACGGTCTCGTTCGTCGTTAGGCATCTGCGGTACCAGGTTCGCCAAAATCAGCGCCCGGTTGTCGGCGTCGTCGACGGCGGCAACGGCGGCAACGGCTTGAGCGACGATCGCTGCCCGCCTTTCGGCAGCGACGGGTGACATGAGCTCGGTCAGCAGCTCAGCTCTTGCGTGAGGGCTCACGACCAGGGCCGCGGTGTCACAGGCCGGATGAGAGCGAGGCTGCGTTCCTCGACCGGCAGACGCGACACCAGCTCAGCCCAAGCCCACGCCCGCTCGTCAGGCTCCTCGAGAGCACCGGCGATGGCGGCCGCCTCGGTGAGGACCGGACCGCGCTCCTCGACGGGCAGACATGGCGCCATCCTCGTCAGTGCCATGGCCCTGGCCGCGGGCACGTCGATCGCGTCAGCGGCGGCGAACGCCTGAGCCAGCAGGTCAGCGGGCAGACGGTGCGAGCCTCGCCAGGCTCACCGCCCGAGCACCAGGCCCGTCGATAGCGCTGACCAGGACCAACGTCCGAGCGAGCGGAGCGACCGGCAGATGCGGCGCCAGGACAACGAGCGGCTCGGCCCGATCTGCCGGATCGGTTATCACCCCGCCGTCGCGGCCAGCGGTCAGGCTCGTGACGGAATCGATGAGAAGTGCAAAGCCGACCTGCACGACGAACGCCTCACCCCCGCTAGGCGGATACCGGTTCGATACGTCGCGCCAGGCCACACGGACATCGGTCAGGTATCCGCCGACGGAACCAGCTCTCGAGGGCCGCCAAGGCCCGACCAGACCGTCTAGCTAAAAAATTCACGCATTTCAGCCAGCGGAACGCATCCTTGCGTTCGCCGACCGCGCCACGGTGCCCGCCGCGGCTTCGCGCCGCAGTACCGCGTTCGCCAGCGCGCTCGATCTAGCCCTCGTCATGCTCACGGCCATAGTGGCGCTGGAGGCAACCGTGCCATGTTCCGTCCTCGGATGTCCATAACTGTCCCGACGACACCATGGGAATATAGCAGACATCCGACCTGCGACCACCTGAAATCACCTATCCGGACTAACGCAGAGAGATTCGCTCCCGCCAGCATTCCGATATCTCAGAAATTCGATAAGATTTTCGAAAAGCGCCACCTTGGCCACGTCGCTGCCATCGCCGATCGCCTTTTTCCAGGCGATTTCACTCTCATTCGGAAAGGCGGCCATGGCGATAAGAACGGGCCACGCGAGGCTGGCTCCATGACCCGACCGATCCGAAAGCCATCGCCCGAAACCCGCAAGGAGCGTCCATTCGGTGGCGGCATCCATACCGACCACAAAGGCTACGACTTCGCCGAATGTTTGCAGGAAATACGCATTCGGGCGCCTCTGTGCGTCAACGAGCCTTTCGATGATGTTCACTATATCCCTTGACTAGCGCGGGGCAGGATTAAAGACGAGATCATCACCGTACTCCCAGTGAGCACGGTATTCGGCTATCGACTCGCCGTACCGGCCGGTAGTCGCGTCAAACACTCGGCCATCCTTGACTACGACGTCCTGATACGTCCAGCCGCTGTCTACGCCCCGGAACTTGCCGAGCCCTGGCGCACCATAGCGATCCGTAATTCTCATGACGTCACCGCCAATAAGTGACTGGATTCGATCCGCAACCGCTTCACATCCGCCCTTTCCGCACACAGCGGAAGCCGGCTTTGGCGTCCACCTTGCTCCGAGGTCAGGACCACATTCATTGTGGACGAGGATTTCGTCGTAGCCGACATGGTAGGTGTGGATCTCGCTGACGCTGAGATTGTAGGCCAGCCCATCGTGCATGGTCAGAGGCGCCAGCCCGGTGACCGCGACGGTCTCGCCGTCGGCTCCCAGGGCCTTCTCGCCGGGAACGAGATCCTCCGCTGGCTCGAACCGCTGGTCGTCGACGGACCAGTACGGGTGGTCCTCGGTCGTCGTCAGGACCGTGCCGTCAGCCAGGACCAAGTCTGTGAGCTCGTCGTGGTGAATCCACAGGTGGGTGACCGTTTCGGGTTTCTGTCTGCCGGTCTCTGGGTCGGTTGCGATGACCTTGTCGCCGACCCGGATGTCTTCGATGGGCTTCCTGGTGCCGTCGGCCATGAGCACGGTGGTAGATCCGGCGAACGAGCATGCCTCGAGCGCCTTGGCGAGGGCGCGGTCAAGGGTGCTGCTCTCCCCCAGGCGGACGAGGCCCTTCACCGCGGCGAGCCCCTTCGCGCCGGCTACCTCGCCCCCTCTGGCCGGAAAAAGCATCATGATCAGATCCTGATTGGCTTTTTCCTCTGGCGTCATCTCGGGCTGCTTGACCTGCATCTCCGGGCCGTTCATGAGATGCATTGCGCAGAGGATGATCACGGTGCAACGCCAGTCAATCAGCTTGTCCTCGAGCGGTACTGGCTCCACTTCGATGGCACTGCCGGCAAGCCCTGCGCAGGCTGCAATGCTGTCGCATCGGTCGCCTCTTATGCACTGAGCGAGATCGTAGCAACCCGATGGGACTTCCGGCTGCGGGGTAGCAGCGTCTACCGCGGCCTGGTGGGCAGCTTCCTGGGTGGCTACTTGGGCTGACTGGTGGGCGGTTTGCTGGGCGGCTATCTGGGCTGCCTGGTCTCGGTCTCGTTGTTCTGCTGCTTTGTAGGCGGCGTTCTGGGCGGCTTGTTGTGCGGCCTGTTGTGCCGCGTTCTGGGCGGCTTGTCGGGCGGCTTGCTGTCGTTCTGCCTCCTGGAACGCGAGGGCGGCGTTCACACCTGCCCAGAACTCGGCCTCCTGGCGTGCCTTGCGTTCCGCTTCCTGGAACGCGAGGGCGGCGTTGACGCCGGCCCAGAACTCGGCCTCTTCGCGGGCCTTGTTCGCGGCGGCCTGTTGTGCTGCCGCCTTCTGGGCCGCATTCTGCGCGTTCCGCCGGTTCTGCAGCTGCTGGGCCATCAGGGCCTGCTGCTGCGCGGCGGCCGCGGCCGACGACACGTATCCGGTGGGGTCGCTGTTGGTGACCGGGTTCGCGGCGGCGTAGCCATAGCGGTTGTCGGCGGCGGTGCCGGTCCAGGGCAGCGCGAAGGTGTCGCGGGTCAGGAAGGTGCCGGTGTCCGGGTCGTACCAGCGGGCTTGGGCGGCGACCAGCCCGGTGTCGGGGTCGGTCCAGTTCCCCTGGTAGCCGACCTGCAGATCGGTGCTGACGGCGGTGCGGGGTTTGCCGAATGGGTCGTAGCTGCGGCTCTCGGTGAGGGAGGCGCCGTCGGTGGTGAACGCGGCGACGATGTCGCCGTGGGCGTCGTCGAGGGTGACCCAGTCACCGGCACCGGTACCAGCGCCGATCAGGGTGCCGTCAGGGGTGCGAGGTCGTCGTCCGGCTGAGGCGGCCCCGTGGCTGACCGGCTGGTGACCTGGCTCTACGACACCCCCACCGCGATCCTCGCGCCCCGGACCTGAGTACCGGATAACTCTCGAGTGGCGGGCGGAGGCGATAGACCGGTGGGGCGCAGGGAGCTCCGCGCTGTCGGTGGGGCTGCCGATCGGCGCGGTGACCGGTCCGCGAGACCTGCGCGGCCTGGACTTCTTCGAGAACATGCTTCCCGAGGGGCCGACGTTGCAGCGGATGGCGGCTCTCGCGGGCGTTCGCCCCGCCGACACGTACGGAATCTTGAAGACGTTCGGCCGGGACTGCGCGGGTGCGATCCAGGTGCTTCCCGAGGGAGAGCGGCCGGGTGCCGGTGGTACGAGCGGCTACGCCGGAGCTTCGAGACTCGGACTGGTCGAGGCGGAAGGCGCTGGGCTGCTGGGCGTGGGGGTCGGTGGGGCGGAGGTGCCGGGGCGGGTGACGCCGGTGACGGTCACGGTGGCCAGGGTTTGGGTTGGGCAGCCGGTGGGCGTGGTGGTCAGGGTCACGGTGATGGTGGCGGTCTGGCCGGGGGCGGTGAGGTGGTCGAGGGGTAGGCGGGTGATCAGGGTCGGGCTGGCCGGTGGAGTCGTGGGGATGGTGGTGTCGGCGGTGGTGAGGGTGTGGCCGGTGGTGTCGTGGGCTTCGGCGTGGATGGTCGCGGTCTGGCTGGTTGCGGTGCCGGTGGTGGTGTAACGGCCGGTGATGTCGAGGGTGGTGGTGAGCGTTGCGGTGAGGCTGCTGGTCGTCAGAGTGATCGTGGGGCAGTTCGGGGTAGTCGACGGTGCTGGGGGAGGCGTGGTCGCCGGTGTGACGGCCGGGGTGGTGGGTCGTGGTGTGAGGTTGATGATCGGGAAGGGGGTGGCCTGCGGGGTGGGCAGGGTGTTCGGCACGGTCGGTGCCGGCGCGGGGGTGGGTGGAGCGCTAGGCGCCGCGCTGATCGCCGGGCTGGTGGTGGGGGGTGTGGTGGTGTAGCCGGTGGTCCAGGCGAGGACGGCGCGGACGTAGGCGTCGGAGGGGTTGTAGGCGTGGATGGCGGCGTAGAGGTCGGTGGGGTTGGCGAGGTCGCGGTGGTGGGCGCACAGGTAGCCGCCGGCGGCGAGGGCGGCGTCATCGATGTTGTTGGGGTTCTTGGTGTTGTCGTGGTTGCCGTCGCGGCCGGAGCCGGTCCAGGTGCCGGGGAGGAACTGGAGGGGGCCGACGGCGCGGTCGTAGGTGGTGTCGTGGTCGAGCCGGCCGTGGTCGGTGTCGACGATCCGGGCGAACTCTCCGGTGCCGTCGAGGCGGGGGCCGAGGATGACGGGGCTGATCGTGCCGTCAGAGGCGATGGTGCGGCCGGTGCCGTGGTTGGACTCGATCTTTCCGATGCCGGCGACGAGCTGCCAGCGCAGGTGGCAGTCGGGTTGTTCGGTGGTCAGGGTGGTGGCGGCCTGTTGGTAGGCGGTCAGGACGCGGGCGGGGATCTGGCGGTCGGCGGCGGTGAGACGGACCAGGCCAGTGGTTGTGCCGGGGGAGGCGGCGGCGGTGGCGAGGCTGTCGGTGGGGACCTGTCCCTCCGTGCCACCCAGGGCCCGGAGGCTGGCAGGTAGGGCGTCGGGGTTGAGGCTGGGCATGGCGTAGTCGCGGTCGGTGGCGGGCGGGGTGGTCGAGGCGCCGTGGCTGCCGGTGTCGAGGGGCGCGCCGCTGCCGGAGAGCAGCAGGATGAGCAGGGCTGGGATCCCGAGGACGGGCAGACCGACGGCGTGCAGCAGACCGACCACGCGCGCGGGAGATCGGCGTCGTCGGTGCCGGCCTGCCTCGCGACGTGGTGCGGACAGGGCGATGGGTGCTGGGTCTGCGGGAGCCGGTGGTGACGAGACGGCTGGCTCACCTGGTGCGCGGGCCAGGTGTTTGCGCCGGCTCATCACTGCGCTCCTTTCCGTGTTCTGTCACCCGTGCGCTGTCATCCGCCGGGCGCGGCGGTGCCGCGCCGGTGTCGTGGCGCTGGCGGCGAGCGGGCGCGAAAAGGCGCCCTGTTGGCAGTTAGCTGCCGACGTGGGTTGTTGGCTCGGTCCGGCGGAATGACGGGCAAGGTGTCGTCGACGTATAGGCAAGGCTGAATACCCGACGAGTGCAGCGGCCGGGAGCGTTATCCAGAGCGGTGGTGGCGAGACGATTCATCACGTGGATGAACGCCAGGCCGGTGGACCGGTAGCCGTGGCCGGGCAGGCCGAGCACGGACCAGCCTGAATACAGGCATGGTCGGTTTCCGGCCATGCCTGGTTGTTGTCGGAGCGCGGGCGCGCTGTGATCGCGGTCTTGGCGCGTGGTTGTGTGTGGGTGGTGAGCCACTATGGCAGAGCCCGGACGGGTCTCGCCAGAGGTTGGCTAAAAATTCCGCTCACTCCCGGGAGCCCCTGCATACCGTCCGTACGCTGCCCGACTCGGTTCCAATGGGTGACGATGGTCGCTGTCGGTAACGAAACATTGATGTGATCTGTCTCCGGACTAGTTCTTCCTGCCGTTGACGACTAGACCTCGACCACGGTAAGCGCGCGTGGTTCCGCTGGAGGCACAGGACTTCCGGCTGGTCGGCCGTGATCCTCTACAGTGCTGTGGGGGAACTACTTGTGAGTGAGCTGTGAAGCGTGCAATGCTCTGCGGCGCACCTCCCGCGCGGCTTCGGTCGCCCGGGTGCAACCTTCGTTCCCCCGTCGGTTGCCACGGGTTCATCTCGGGCATCGGTGGGGGTTCTCGCTGAGCACGGCGTCGTGCCAGCCTCTCCCTGCCAATTTCCGTCATCTTTTATTTGATCTGTGCTGCCCATAGGTCACCAGAAGCGTCGCTGACTGGTCACTGGGCAGGTCGCCGGCGTCGATGCCGGATTTCACCACCTGCCGTAGCAGGTGTTGTCGCACCCGGATATCCCACGGTCGGTGCGACCAGGCCATTTCGCGCTGCCTTCTTCGTCGCGTGCGCGTTTCGACGGTCCGGTCGTGCCCTGCCCTGCCCTCCTTCAGAGAGGTCCGCGGAGATCGTCCGGGTCGGTTGGGCCGTCGGGTTGCTAGGCGCCCGGTGGTCCTGTTCTGCGTGGCTCGTTCCTGTTCCTGCGCACCTGTTCGGAGCTGTGATGACCGGCCGGCACCATTCCCCGCGTCGCTTCTCGTCGCCCCGCCGCCCTCTGTCGTTTGGCCGGAAGCTCTGGCGGCGTCGGTCTCGGACGCGCCGGGTCGCGTTGCTGCTGGTGCCGGTGCTGGTGATGACCGGGGTGTCGCTGGTCGTCTATGACCGGGTGACCCACCCGAAGATCGTCCCGCTGTCGGAGCAGAGCCCGTTCAAGGACCTGCAACTGCCCCGGTCGTCGGACGGGACCGCCGAGAACCGGGCGCACCAGGTGCCGACCTCGGCGACCTCGGACGGCGACGTGCCAGGTGCGGCGGCGGTCGCGGCCGAGCTCGGGTCGGTGCCGGGCGCGGTGCCGGCCACGCCGGACGAGACACCACGGAAGGTGACGATCCCGCCGGGGCAGGGGGAGATCCATGTCCCGGAGGTGCCGGCGGGCGCCGAGCGGCCGACGCGCGACGAGCTGGCGCCGTCGGTGCGGGAGCCAGGCAAGGCGCAGGCAGGCCGGGTCGAGGTCGAGTCGGCGCGCACGGAGCGGTCGACGGTGTTCGCCAACCCCGACGGCACGTTCACGACCGAGCTGTCCGCGCAGGCGGTGCGGTTCAAGGACGCCGGCGGCCGTTGGGTGAACGTCGACACCCGGCTGGCAGCGCAGGCGAGTGGCCGGTATCGCTCGAGGGCGGCGCAGACCCCGGTGGACATCGCCGGGGCCGCGGACGATCCGCAGCTGGCGCGGGTCGAGCTGGGGCCTGGCATGTCGGTCGGGTTCGGCGTGGACGGCGCGGCCAGATCGGCGGGGAAGGCCGACGAGAAGGGCGTCGCGTTCGCCGGGGTGCGTGAGGCGGCCGACCTGGAGTTGTCGGCAGTGAGCAGCGGGTTGAAGGAGGTCATCGTCCTGCGGTCGGCGAAGGCGCCGACGAGCTGGTCGTTCCCGCTGAAGCTGCAGGGCCTGACCGCGAGCCTGGACAAGCAGGGCCAGGTCGTGCTGGCCGGCAAGGACGGCAAGCCGGTCGCGCTGATTCCGCGCGGGTGGATGCAGGACGGCGCCGGGGCGGTGTCGACCGGGGTGACCTACCGGCTGACCACCCTGGGCGGCACGGGCCAGGTGGTGCTGCACGTAGAGCTGGATGCGCAGTGGCTGGCGGCGCCGGGGCGGGTGTTCCCGGTGCGGGTCGACCCGACGGTGACGGAGTTCTCCGAGGGTGCGGATGACACCTACGTCTCGTCGGCGACGCCGAGCACGCCGTACGGGACGGACGGCACGCTGCGGGTGGGTCTGGGCGGCGGCGGGGACGTGAACCACGCATACCTGCGGTTCCCGACCGACCCGGCGCTTGCGAACGCGAACATCCTGTCGGCGACGGTGAGCCTGTACAACGAGGCGTCCCACGACGCGTGTACTGCGCATCCGGTGTCGCTGTACCAGGTGTCCGCGCCGTGGAGCGGGGCGACGCTGACCTGGCCCGGGGCGTCGGTCGGGGATGAGGTGGCGCAGTCCGGCTTCTCGCACGAGGCCGGGAACGGCGGCTGCGACGCGGACTGGGAGACGTTCGACGACTGGCGGATCGCCGAGCTGGTCGAGGACTGGAACAACGGCTCGAACGCCAACTACGGCTTCTCGATCCGGGCGTCCACGACCGACGCCGATCATTACAAGGAGTTCGCGTCCCAGGACTGTGCCTGCTCCGCGCCGGGTACGCCGGGGGACCACCGGCCGCGGATGTCGGTCACCTGGTCGCCGTATGACGCGCAGTACGCGTGGCCGACGGGGTCGCCGGTGTGGGACCAGCAGGTGACCCCGACGCAGCAGGGCAAGATCAAGATTCGGGTGACGAACCTGGGTGCCGAGACCTGGCGGCCGAACGGCGACTACAAGCTGTCCTACCACGTGTACAACGCCGCCGGGACGACCCTGATCACCGACCAGGGGTTCCAGACGGACCTGCCGTCGGCGGTGGGCCGGGGGCAGAGCATCGACCTGACCGCACTCGTCGCCCCGCTGTCGGCGGGCAGCTATCTGCTCAAGTTCGACATGCAGGACGTCGGGGCGCCCGCCGACACCTGGTTCTCCGACCATGACGTCTCGATGTTCCCGACCGGGGTGACGTCGGCCTCGGCGGGCGGGGTGCAGGTGACCGGGGCGAGCCCGAACGACCTGCAGCCGGTGGGCACGCTGCGCCCGGTGCTGACGCTGACCGGCAACCAGACCGGCCTGAGCTACGAGTTCCAGATCTGCACCAACCCGGACGCCGCCTCCGGTAGCTGCTGGACATCGGGCTCGGTGTCCAGCACGTCGACGACGGGGACGTGGCAGGTGCCTGCCGGGGCGCTGGCCTGGAGCAAGAAGTACTACTGGCGCGGCCGGGCGTCGCTCGGCGGGTCGACGAGCCCGTGGACGCCGCCGATCGGGCTGTACACCCAGGTGCAGGCGCCGGTCACGAGCCGGCATTTCGGCGCCGACCCGTACGTGCCGTCGGTGGCGCTGGTGACGCCGCTGATCGGGAACTACACCTCCTCGACGACGGACGTGGCGGTGGCCGGCGTGGGCCCGGCGCTGGGGGTGACCCGGACCTACAACAGCCGCAACCCGTATCCGGGCATGTTCGGCGTCGGCTGGTCCTCGCAGTGGGACATGAACGTCAAGGCCGACGACACCGGTGAGGGCAACCTGGTCGTGCGCTATCCGGACGGCCGGGAGGGCCGGTTCGGCCGGAACTGGGACGGCTCGTACGTCTCCCAGGACGGCGAGTACGCCTTCGTCCAGGTGCCGAGCCCGAAGGTCGCGTCGTTCACCGCGGCGAACTCGATCAGCTCGCTGGGCACGACGGACACCGGGCAGAGCTGGGAGATCCTTTCCGGTACCTGGGGGATCAACGGGAACAACGCCTATCTGGCGACCGCCGCGGTGCTCAAACCGAGCGTCGCGGTGCTGCAGGCACCGTCGGATGGCCTGATCCGGATCGTCGTCCCGACCGCGCAGGACAACCTCGGGATCTCGTTCCGGGTCCAGGACGTCGACAATCTCTGGGCTCTCTACCTCAAGCCCTCGACCAACTCGCTGGTGCTCGCGAAGCGGTCGGGCGGGACGACGACCACGATGGCGACGTTCTCCGGTGCCTGCTGCACGGCGAACGACACGTTCGCGGTCCGGATGGCCGGGTCGCTGCTGACGGTCTACCGCAACGACCGGGTCGTCGGGACGTACACGGACTCGGCGTTCTCGACGGCGACGAAGGCCGGCATGTACGCGACCGGCATCGGGTCCGGGCGGATCGGCTCGGTCGCGATCGTGGCCGAGGCGCACCGTGACACCTTCACGAACCCCAACTCGGCGACCGACCTCGGCTTCACCGACGACGGCGAGGTCTGGCAGTCCGGCCCGGGCACGGGCGCTGGGACCTGGGGAACCTCCTCCAACCAGGCCTATCTCGCGACCGCCTCGGGTAACCGCAACATCGCGACCGTGTCGGCCGCCGCGGATGGCACGTTCACCTTCAAGCTGCCGGTCGCCCAGGCCGGCCTCGGTTTGGCGTTCCGCTACGCCGACGCGGACAACTACTGGCGGCTGGTCGCCCAGCCGTCCTCGAGCACCTGGCAGCTGGTCAAACGCGTCGAGGGCACCGAGACGGTCGTCGCGACGTCGAGCTCCGGGCAGTGCTGCACCGCGTCCGACACGCTGACCGTCCTCACCGACGGCCCGTCGATCGTCGTCAAGCGCAACGGCACCCAGATTTTGACGGCGAACGACCCGGCGGTGTTCTACGGCAGCCGCGCCGGCCCGTTCACCGAGGCCACCGGCGCCGGCCGGTTCGACGACTTCACGTCGACCGCCGCCACGACGCTGACCGACAAGTCCGGCGCCGCGCACACCTTCCGCTCGGACGGACGGCTCTCCAGGATCACCGACGCGGCCGGCCGGCGCCTCGACCTGACCTACGACGGCAGCGCCAAGCTCACGCTGATCACGAACCAGACCACCCAGCGAACCCTGTCGCTGACCTGGACCGGTGACCACGTCACGTCCCTGTCCACGCAGAGCGTCGCCGCCCACAGCGGGCCGCTGACCTGGACCTACGGCTACGACGGCGACAAGCTCCACACCGTCACCGCCCCGCACACCACCAACCCGACGGTCTACGACTACGCCTTCAACGGGAAGCTCGGGAACATCACCCTGCCCGAGGGCAACACCGACACGACCATCGGCTACAACCTCGACGGCACCGTCGCCTGGCGCGAGGACGGCGAGGACAACCGCACCACCTTCACCGTCGTCGCGACCACCCCGAACCCGATCATCCGGGTCACCGACCCGAACGGCCACGACCAGGACTGGGAATACCACAACGGCCAGCTGATCTCCCGGCGCGACGACATCGGGAACCGGCAGTTCGTCTACAACGACAAGGGCTTCCTCTTCCAGACGGTCGACGAGAACGGCAACATCGTCCAGACCGACACCGACGAGCGCGGCAACGTCATCGCCCGCACGACCGCCCGGTCCTTCCTCGACGACGTGCTGGACGCCAACACCGACTACTTCGAGTACCTCCTGGGCGCCCCCGGCGACCCGCGCAACGACCTGGTCACCGTCCACCGCGACGGCCGGTCCGCCTCGTCGACCGACGACACCTACGCGACCGTCCGCACCTACGACACGTTCGGCAACCCGGCCTCGAGAACATCCCCCGCCACCGGCGACTTCCCGTCCGGCACGACCGCGACGTGGACGTACTCGACCGGCACCGAGGCCGCGGTCGCCGGCGGCGGCACGATCCCCCGCGGGCTGCTCGTCTCGGCGACCGACGACCGCGGCGAGGACACCACCTACGGCTACGACGCCAAGGGTGACCTGCGCCGCGAGCAGGACCCGGCCGGCCTGGTCCACGAATACGGCTACGACGAGCTCGGCCGCCGGCTGACGTCGAAGGAAATCTCCGACGCCTACCCGCCGGGTCTGACCACGACCACGGCCTACACGAAGCTCGGCTGGGTCGCGCAGGTCACCGAACCGCCGATCACGAACCTGGTCACCTCGGTGACGCACACCCCGGTCACGACCAACGAGTACGACGACAACGGCAACCTGACCCAGACCACCGTCTCCGACGCGACCGGCGGGGACACCGCCCGCGTCACCACCATCGACTACGACGACGCCGACCGGGAAATCTCCCGGACCCGCGGCGCGGGCTCCTCCCCGTCGGCGACGACCGAGACGACCTACGACCCCAACGGCAACGTCGCGACGACGACCGACCCGAACGGCACCGTCACCTCTTTCACCTACACCGCGCGCAACCTGCTCGCGACGACGACGGTCGACGATTTCGTCGACGACCCGGTCGCCGGCTCCTCCTCCCACAACGTCGTCGTCGAGTCCCGGGCCTACGACCCCGCGGGCCGGCTCGCCTCGATCACCGACGCCGAAGGCCGCACGACCAAGCTCACCTACTGGCTCGACGACCTGCCACACCGCACGATCCTCGTCGGCTACCGCCCCCCGGACCTGACCGTCGGCGAACTGGCCACCTACGGGGCCTACGACGTCGTCCTGGACGAGCGCGCCTACGACGCCGCCGGCCACGAGACGTCGATCACGACCGGCAACGGCCTGCGCACGACGGCGACCGAGTACGACGCCGCCGGCCGGCCCGTCGCGAAGACTGACGACCCGGACGGGGTCGCCCGCCGGACCGACCTCAGCTACGACGCTGGCGGGAACGTGACCGCCAGCGAGACCACCGTCGCCGGCACGTCCGCGTCCGAACGCACCGAATACGGCTACGACGACGCGTCCCGGCCGACATCGCGCACCGTGCTCGGCTACGACGGTGACGACCTCACCGAGGACATCATCCGCGACGACCGCGGCTTCGTCACCAGCACGATCGACCCTCGCGGCCACAACCCGTCCGGCCCACCCGACACGGACTACGCCACCGACCAGGTCACCGACACCCACGGCCACGTCGTCCAGACCATCCACCCGCCGGTGGACGTCGAGGAGAACGGCGCCGCGGCCGCCTCCGACCGGCCCTCCGAGGAGGTCGGCTACAACACCTTCGGCGAAATCACCCACACCCGCGACGCCCGCAACCAGGTGACTGTCACGACCTACGACCACCTGGGCCGGGTCAGCCAGAAGACCTACCCGTCGTACACCCCGCCCGGCGGCTCGGCGATCGTCCCGACCGAGCAGTGGTCCTACGACGACAACGGCAACCCGACCAGCCACATCGACACCCGCGGCCAGACGACCACCACCGTCTACGACAAGCGCAGCCGGCCGGTCGCCGTCACCGACCCGCAGGTCAGCGGCACCTCTGACCCGGGCGTGACCCGGATGATCTACGACGACGCCGGGAACCTGCTCGACACGGTCGACCAGAACGGCGCCTGGACGATCTACGCCTACGACGACCTCGACCGGGTCTTCGCCGAGTCGACCACCGAACGCAGCCCGCTGGCGGCGTTCACCACCTACTACGAGCACAACGACGCCGGGGACGTCACCCGCGTCCTGCGCCCGTCGAACTTCGCCAGCGGCGCGTCCATCCGCTCCACCTACAACGGCGTCGGCGACCTGGTCTCGACCACGGACGAGGCCGGCAAGACCACCACCTACGAATACGACCTCGCCGGCCGGCTCAACGCGGTCATCGACCCGCTCGGCCGCGCGACCCGCTCCACCTACGACCGCGCCGGCCGCCAGATCGCCACCGCCCAGTACTCCGACACCGACACCCTGCTCCGCAATGTCGGGTTCGGCTACGACGCGGCCGGCAACCTCACCTCACAGACCGACGCGAACGGCCACACCAGCACCTACACGTTCGACGCCCTCAACCAGCCGCGCACGATCACCGTCCCGGCCTCATCCGGGGTGTCGATCACCACCAGCGCCGGCTACGACGCCGCCGGCAACCGCACCCGCCTCACCGACGGCAACAACCACGCCACCGTCTACACCTACAACACCCTCGGCCTACCCGAGAAGACCATCGAACCGTCCACCACCGCCTACCCGAACCTCGCCGACCGCACCTGGCAGGCCAGCTACGACGCCGGCGGCCTACCCGTCACCCTCCTCGAACCCGGCGGCGTCACCCGCAACGCCACCTACGACGAACTCGGCCGACGCACCCTCGAGACCGGTTACGGCAGCGGCGTCACCGGCGCCGCCCGCTCCATGGGCTACGACCTGGCCGGCAACCTGACCGAGGTCGGCTCGGCCGCCGGGGACGAGGAGTTCACCTACAACGACCGCGGCCTGCTACTCGACAGCTCAGGAGACCTGGGCGGCTCGACGTTCACCTACGACGAGGATGGCCGCCTTTCCCAGCGGGCCGACGGCAGCACCTGGAGCAACTACTCCTACGACGCCCGCGGCCTGCTGTCCGCCGTCGACGGCGCCGCGACCAGCGGCACCCGGGTCTACGACTACGACGACGCCGGCCAACTCACCTCCATCGACTACGACGGCGGCACCGGCGCCATCCGCGCCTTCGACTACGACCAGCTCGGCCGAGTCACGTCCGACACGGTCAGCGGCCCCGGCGGGACGCTGCGAGCCCAGACCTACGCCTACGACGACAACGACAACCTCACCTCGACCACCATCAGCGGCTCCGGTGTTGCCGGCGCCGGCACCCAGACCTATGGCTACGACTGGGCCAACCGGCTCACCTCCTGGACCAACCAGGCCAGCACCACCACCACCTACGGCTGGGACAACGCCGGCAACCGCACCTCCGCCGGCGGCGTGACCGCCACCTTCGACGCCCGCAACCGGCTGCTGACCAGCGGCACCACCACCTACACCTACACAGCCCGCGGCACCCTTTCCACCAAGACCGCCGGCTCGACCGTCACCACCACGACGTTCGACGCCTTCGACCGGCTCATCAGCCACACCATCGGAACGACCACCACGTCCTACACCTACGACGGCCTCGACCGGATCGCGAACCGCACCCACGGCGGCTCGTACAACTTCCTCTACAACGGCGTCGACAAAGAACCCTCCACCGACGGCACCTCCGGCTTCGCCCGCGGCCCCGACGGCACCCTGATCGGCGCCGGTACCGGCAGCGGGGACTGGGTCACCCTCGACGACGCCCACGGCGACATCGTCGCCGCCTTCACCACCGACGGCGCCTCGGTCACCGAAAGCCGCAGCTACGACCCGTTCGGCAAGCCTCGGTCCGCGGTCAGCACCGACCTGCAGGTCGGCTACCAGGGCAACTGGACCGACCCCGACACCGGCCTGGTCGCCGCCCAGGCCCGCTGGTACGACCCCGACACCGGCACCTTCCTCACCCGCGACACCTACCCCCTGCCCTGGACCGGCACCCCCGCCGACAACCGCTACACCTACGCCGCCGCCAACCCAGTAACCAACAACGACCCCACCGGATACGTCCTAGACGGAACTCCAGGCAAGGCCCCCGCATCCGCCAGCACCGCCGCCGCCCAGGCCGCACTGGTCGCCCAGCAGAGAGCAGTGAACGCGGCGAAGATCGAGAACGAGGCGCGGAAGCAGGCCGCGGCACAGGCCGCCGCGAACAAGGCCCGCGAAGAAGCCGAATTCTGGGCAGGTGTCAACGCCGCCCTAGCCTTCCAGGAAGCCGAACGCAAAGCACGCCAGGAAGCCGAGTTCTGGGCAGGCGTGAACGCCGCCCTCGCCTTCCAGGAAGCAGCACGACAGCAAGCCGCCAAACAAGCCGCACAGAACGCGGTACAACAAGCCGCCCAACAAGCCGCCCAAAACGCGGCCTACAAGGCAGCGGAACAACGAGACCGAGACCAGGCAGCCCAGATAGCCGCCCAACAAACCGCCCACCCGTCAGCCCAGCCAGCCGCACCGGTCTCCGCGCAAGGGGCGCCCCAGCAAGTCGCACACTCGTCGGCCGAGCCGGCTGCGGTACCCGCCGCGCCGAAAGCGATCGAGCCAGCAGTCAGCTCTGGCACCTTCATCGCCTCCCCGATCTATCATGATGGCCCCGGAGCTCGTAGTGCAGGGCCGGCGCCAGTGCCCACCCTTTGCGTCGTAAAGTCCGGGTATAGGGCCTGCCTGCCGTTCTATGAGTTCGATTGGAATACATTCTCTCAGTTTTACGATGACGATCTTTCGGGATGTATTCCGACGTGCAAGAGGGATCTGAAAATCGATGACGACGACCCGCTTAGTAGCGAGGTCTGGCAGATTGCAGTCAAGCTCGATATCGCCAATATCTCAGACGAGCTACCGACTCGCCGGAATGATAGCGGCCCCACGCGCGGACAGCTCCTGAATATCGGCAAGCAGGGCGTGAAACCTGTCGGCGACGAGATTGCCAGCGGTAAGTGGCGTGGTGCTGGCAAGCTCAATGACTACCTTCGGCGAGTCATCCCGGGTTACCCGGCCACCGGGACGCCTGACGTGGTATTTCATGTGGAGACACAGGTCGCCTGGGCGATGAGAGGAACCAGCGCGAAGGTCGTTGACATAGTAATCAACAACCGGGCGGGCCCTTGCTCGGGGCAGTTTTCCTGCACCAGGGTGCTTGAGCACATCCTTGAAAAGGGGCAGACCTTGAGGGTCTGGTACAGGGATGCGGATGGTATACTCCGAAATCAGCCGTTCGTGGGGCTGGGTTCGTAATGGTAGGAATGGTGAACAGTTGTGCTACTGAGTGTGCATTTTCGGCGTGAATGGCATCATGCGGACGGCCGGGACGAGGTGTATCGGATTCTCGGTGTCGTGCTTGAGGAAATGGAGGAGAAAGAAAATGCGTGGTTCTGCCTCGCCGACCGGTATGTAGACGACAAAGTACTTGCCGCCGAGATCAGTATGCGGGTGGCGATTAATCGAAATAGCGGCTACGGCGCCCTTATTTGGTCCGCTGGGATAGGCTTCGCCTGGAAGGGCAGCATATATGAGTCCATTTGGATTACGGACAATGACAGTCCGCCCGAACTTGATCCAAAGGTTGTGGTGGACACCGAGACTAGACGCTACCATGATCCGTCAAGCGTAGTTCCGCTTTCAGACGTTCAAGCGGCCGTGGAGGAGTTCTGTCTTCAGGGCACAGGGGACCGGCCTGAGTGCGTTAAATGGGTGGAGGGTGACATCGACGGCCAGCGTATTGACCGTCCTCCGATGTTCGAACCCGATGAGGTTGAATTCCCCGAAATTGATTGGAATATTTTTAGCTAATGGCCTGGTCTTTGAGCCTTTTCCATCCGGGTTTTCCTGAACCTGGTGGAACCTCGCACGGGAAGGGAGCGGAACCGACTTGATCGACTGTTGTCGATGTAGGCCCTGAAAGTAGACGAGCCTCGGATAGATCACAGGGTGCCTATTCCACTGTTCCCTGACCCGAGGACTCTGGTGCTAGCCTACCCCGGCACGATCGACCTGCCCGAAGCGACCCTGGACTTCCTGACCGCGTTGCTCGCCGACGACCGCGAACGCCATGGGAACTGGCGCAAGCTGGCCGCCCGTGACCAGGCGCTTCTCGCCTTGGCCCACCTGCGCAACGGAGACACCTACGCCCGCCTCGCCGAGGGATTCCAGATCGGGGTGGCCACCGTGTGCCGCTACGTCCACGAGGCCGTCGGCCTGCTCGCCGGCCGCGGCCGGACCCTGCTTGCCGCCGTCTGGGCCTTCGCCTGGAGCTGGAGCAACTTCCTCATCCTCGACGGCACCGTCGTCCGCACGAACCGGATCCGCGCCCATAACAAGCTCTACTACTCCGGCAAACACAAGCACCACGGCGTCAACCTCCAGGGCCTGATGGACCCCTACGGACGGATGATCTGGATCTCCGATGGACTACCCGGCTCCACCCACGACCTCACCGCCGCCCGCGCACACGACGTCCTCCACCTGATCAACCAGGCGGAGACGATCTACCTCTACGCTGACAAGGGATACGTCGGCGGCGAGAGCGAACAACTCCTCACCCCCCGCAAGAAACCTCAGAACGCACAACTCCCCGACGCCGACAAGGAGAAGAACCGTGCCCTCTCGGCCACCCGGGCCGTCGGCGAGCGCGGATTCGCAGTCCTCAAGAACTGGCACATCCTCGACCGCTACCGAGGCTGCCCGCGCCGCGTCGGCACAATCGCCCAGGCCATCCTCGTCCTGACGAACGAAGGAATTTAGGAAAACCGAGGATGGAAAACGCTCTTTGATGATGGATCAAGTCCGCGCCGGTGCTTAATACTCCAGCTCGACTTCTGTGATCAGTAACCCTGGCCGCTGGACGCCGCGACGGCGTGAAAGGGGGGCCTGGCTGCCCGTCGACGCCCTCCCCAACTTGGTTCTCGCGGGACGTGGATCAGTATGGTGTCGGGACCTGGCCTTGCGGGTCGCTCACTGTGCCACGAGTACGCCGGTTAGATTTCTGATATCCCTTGGGACCCCGGTCGGCCACCAGGCCTCGGTAAAGTTGCCAATTAGCAATCCAACTTCTTGATCGTTTCTAGTGGTAGTTCGGGTCGGCGGGCGGGAGATGCCGCTTCGGACATGCGCTGATGTTATAGGCGAGAACCACCGTGGACTGAATGGGCAAGACCGGCCGCTGCCCGTTGTCCTCGCAGGAAGGACGACAGGCAGCCGGTCACGGCGACAGATCCTGAACCCGGGTCCGTCAGGGTCGGCGACCCACCATGGACACGGGTCCTCGCGATTGCGCTCTATCAGGCGTCTGGTTCAGCCTGGCTCTCGGTCGCCGCCTGATTTTCCCAAGTGTGAATGTCCATGTCGCGGCGTAGCTGCGTGACGAGCTGCCGAGCGGTGGGCGACCCTACTCGCATGCGTTTGCGTAGCGTTTCGGCGGAGATCGGTCGGTGGTGGTGCTGCCAATGGAGCACGTCTTTCGGCCCGGACCCGGTGGAGCAGGTCCTGCTCGCGTGCGGCCTTATCGCGCCCTCGGGGCGCGATCGCGTCCGCGCCTTGAGGCCGACGTGCCCGCGCAGGCGCTGGAGACCTGCCCACGACACGCGGCATTGGCTCGGCCGGCCCATCCATTGCGGGGGCTTGCTGGTCTGCGGCGTGCATGGCTTCGATCAGTCCGGGGTGAGGTCGACCCGAGGCGCGGTGCTGGGCTCGCGCCCAGCCCGTCTCCTCGGATCGCCTCCCGCACCGGACGTGCGGTAGGGTAGGCCGCCGGCGAGGTGCCAGTTGCCTGGCCCTTTTCCGACGGCCCCCCTCCGAACCAGCCGTGCCCGCTTTCCGTAGCAACTGGCTCTCCAGTGCTCATCGTGGTCTGCGTGTGAGACGTCCGGCGTGGATGTCCTCGTGGCAGTCGCGGCAGACGACGAGGGTCTTGCGGTGGCGGGAGGCCATCCGTGTGACCCATTCGGGTTGTTGTTTCCGTCCCTTGTGGTTGAGGTCTTTGAGCGCCCTGATGTGGTGCACTTCGACCTTTTCCGTGGAGCCGCATAGTTCGCAGACTTCGGCCAGGAGTCGTTGGACGAGTTCCGACCGTTTTCCGTTCCAGATGCGTGACGGATTGTCGTTGAGGGGCCGTGGTGTGGTGTCCCGTGCCAGACTGATGCCGCCCCATTGCGCCGCCAGCGGCGCCCGTCCGCCATCGCGGTGCACGGTGACCTGAAGGCCACGGCGTGGACCGTGCTCGGTGTCGAGTACGGCTAGGTAACGGCGGTAGACCTTCGGGACCGTGGTCCGGTACTTGCGGGCCAGGGTCTTGGTCAGCGACCGTTCCATGACGTACTTCAGGTAGCCGAGCCGATGGCGGTTGAACGCCAACCGGTAGTACTCCGCGACACCCCGAAACTCGGCTTGGAACTGCGCGACGATACTGAAATCAGTATTGACGGTACGTTCGGTCCGCCGGATCGGCCTACCGTGGTGCAGGTAGGGCGCGCACTTGGCCCGGATGACATCGACCGGCACTTTCAGCCCGATCGCCGCGTTGATGCTGCGGTGACCACGCTGATCGCGCTTGTGGTCGGCGTGTAACACCACTATCTCGTAGCCGAGGAACCGGGCGGCCTGCGTCCGCCCATGTGTGATCACGGTCTTGGTCGGGGACAGCTCCAACGCGAGGTCCTCACGCAGGAACCGCCCAATCTCGTCCTTGATCTCCTCGGCTTCCCGCCAGGGCGATGATCTGGAGGACGCGTTCGGGGTTGCGGGTGGTGGATCGCATGGCTTTGGCGATGTTCCTGTGGCCGGTGAGGCGTAACGCGCTGATCGCGGTGTCGCGGGCGATCGCCCAGGCGAGAGCGGCGTTGCCGGTGCGGACGGTGTGGCGGTCCTCGTCGAGGGTCCGGTCGCGGACGTGGTGGACGGCCTCCACCGTCCAGTGCCCGCGGGCCCGGGCGGCGAGGTCGCGGGGGTGGGCCTGTTCGGCGGGCAGGCTGGTGACCAGGTAGAACACCTCCTCGGACCAGGCCGGTGCCGCGGTGACGGTCTTCTTGCGCCGGATCCGCCGGCGTAGTTCGACGACCTGTTTCGTGCCCCAGAAGCCGACCAGTTTCGGGGTGGTGACGGTCAGGGCCTTCAACGAGCGGACCTCGACCCGCCCGTGGCCCTTCTCGGCTGTCGTGACCAGGTCCGGTGACCGTTCCCAGGGCAGCCTGGTGAGGTTCGCGTGGATGGTGGGCTGATTGAGTTTGATCACCAACAGCCAGTGGCCGCCTCTGGCGCGGATCTTCCGGGCGAGGCGTTCGTGGCTGTGCAGCGAGTCCGTGGTGACCAGCACGTCGGTCAGGTCGAGCCGGCCGGCGAGCGCCTCGACCGCGGCGATCTCGTCGCCGCCGACGACCCGCTGGTGGCCGGCGGCGATGCCGGTGCCGTGCCAGACCGCCTCGACCACCGCCTCCTGGCTCATCACCCCGGTCTCGGTGAACGACCGGGCGCCCTTGAGCGTCTTGCCGTCGAAGGCCAGCCCCCGCGGCCCCGGCGGCGGGCCTTCCCCGGCCCCAGCCCGGGTGATCCAGCCCGAGAGCGCCTCGTCCAGCCCGGCCGGGTCGCAGCCGGCGACCAGGCGGCGGATCGTCCGCTCAGACGGGACCCCACGCGTCAGCCCGAACCCCGCCAGCAACTCCGCTGGCAGGTCCACCGCCCACTCCCAGACGGCGGTGAACGTCTGCTGACCAGCCAGAACACCGGCGAACCACAGCGCCAGCACCGACGCCAGCCCGTAGCGACGCCCCCGCGCCCGCCGCCGATCTGGCACCGCGCCCAGCACGTCGAGCAGCGCCGCGGCCTGCCCGACGGCCCGGCCTGCCAGCAGAGCCCGTCGACGCTCCGGAACGCGGGTAGGTAACACTGAAGGCACGGACGCGGCCCCACTCTTGGACGATCATGGTGTAGGAACCTCGATCATCTCGTGGGTGCCGCGTCCGCCCGTTGTCGGGCACGTCCCCGCCCCGCCGCCCATAGCCGCTACCAGCCCGCGAGGCCAGCCGACACGTCGATCACGACTTTGTCGCAGCCCTGCTGGTACGACTCTGTTGCCCAATCCGGTTACGCGGCGAGGCTGAAGTCGAGTCTTGCGAGGTGGCTGGCCCGGGGCCGGTCGAGTGGCGTGCCGGTCCACCACGCGTCCAGCCGGATCAGGTTGAGGGCGGTGGCGGCGAGGACGTGGGCGAGCCGGGTCTTGGGTAGTCCGGTGTAGCGGCAGCGGCGGATCCCGGTGACGGCAACTGATTGATGGATGGTGCCCTCGACGCCGGCCCGAGTCGCATAGCGCTGTTTCCACGCGTCGGTGTTCTGGTTGGCGCGGGCCTGCTCGACCGTCTCGTGGATGTCGCGGGGACGCAGCATCAGCTGGCGACCGTTCCGGGTAGATCGTGTGCATTGCGCACGGACGGGACATGGCTGGCATGCTGTGATAGGGAAACGCACGACGATCGATTCCCGACCGCGTTCACTGCAGGACGACCAGATCGTGTTCGTCGCGCCTTTCGGGCAGGTGACACGCTGGTTGTCCCAGTCGATGGAGAACGCGGCGCGTTCGAAGCCTTCACCGGCCTGAACCTGGCGGGAGTTGTCGGCCCGCAGTGGACCGAGCAGCGTGATACTGAAGTCGCGCCGGGAGTCGATGAGGAGTTCAGCGCTGGTGTAGCCGGCATCGACCAGGTGCTCGGCGGGAAGCAGCGACCTGCGGTCCAGATTGTTGTGGATCTGTTCGAGCATCTCCACATCGGTGACGGTCGCGTCGGTGGTGGTCACGTTCGTGACCAGGTGCGGCGCGCCGGTTGTGCTCACCTCGTCGCAGGTCTCGGTGAAGTGGACTTTGTAGCCCTCCCAGCCGGAACCGCGTTTGGTCGCGTACCGGGCGTCGGTGTCATACGGCGAGCAGACCCGGTCTCTGCTGGGCGGGAGGTCTTTCTCCTCCCGCCACGCCACCTCCTGCCCGTCGTCGGTGACCGTGCGGTGGTACTGCCGCAGCCACACCGTGCGCAGGGTGACCACGGCGGGGATCTCCCGCAGCCAGGCCGGCGCGCCGGCGGCGTGGACGGCCTCCAGGAGTCCGAACCCGTCGACGCCGACCTGGATGGCCATCGCTTTACGCTTGTCGTCGCCTTTCGGCATCCGGTAGGAGTCCATGCGAGCGCCGTATCGTGTTACCCATTCGGCGTTGATCTGGGCTCTCAACCAGTCCGGTGCGGCCGCGGCCAATGCTTCCAGGGCCGCGCGCAGTGTCTCGCCGAGGAACTCCAACCGATTGACCGAGCGTACCGCCGCCAGCACGTGTGTGGAGTCGGTGCGTTGCCGGCCGCCGGCCTTGACGAGTCCTAGCCTGGATAGTCGGTCCAGCAGCAGATCCAGTATCTTCTCTTCCAGGCTGTGGTCGATGAGTCGTTGCCGGAACCCGGTCAACACCGTGTGATCGAACCCGGGGTCGGCAAGCTCCAGACCGAGTGCGTATTTCCAGTCGATCCGTGCCCGTACCGCGTCAGCCGCCTGCCGGTCGGTGAGGTTCTCCGTGAACTGCAACACCGTAATTAGTGCCAGTTGCCCCGGTGAGATGCCTGGTCTACCGCGCACGCCGAACGCCGCGGCGAACTGTTCATCAGCAAACAACTCGGGCAGTTCGTCACGGACACGGATCGCTAGTGTGCCTTTCGGGAACGCCGCACGGGCCACCGCCGCGGTCTGTTCAGGAACCCGCGGCCACGGACGTGGCTGCATCGACATCGACCGACTCCTCCCGCGGCCAGGGTCAGGGCCAGCCGCGCCGCACCATCCTCCACGATCATCACCCGCGAGGCGCGGCCCTCAGCGCCCAGCAATAAGACAACAGAGTCTGGTACACCCTGGCGCCCCGGCTGACGACCGCCGACCTGCTCACCAAGCTCCGCCACGTCCTGATCACCGCCCAATATCGCCCCGGACAGCCCGCCAACCCCACCGACGCGGAAATCCACACCCTCCGCCTGGCCTGGGCCACCAGCGACACCGCCCTCGCGGCCTGACCAGCCCCCACCCAGCCACCCGGCCACCCCGGAACCAGCCGAAACGGACATCGACCCGAAGTATCAAACCAGCCCAAAAACCCCACCACGAAACAGCCCACCAAACACGAACAGGCCACATCTCACACGACGTCAACCACAAAGCTGGCGATCAAGAAAACCGCGAAAGTCGAGTAATGGAGTGATCCCATGACATCCTCGCCTAATCGGGCACCGTGTCCATGCTGCGGCCATCTGGTCCATGATGACCTGCCCGGGTCTTCTCTCATCTGCCCCATCTGCTTCTGGGAGGACGATTTGGCGCAACTTCGGTGGCCGATGCTGGAAGGTGGAGCGAACGCGCGGTCTTTGGTCGAGTCTCAGCGGACGTACCAAGAGGTTGGGGCAAGTGAATATCGATTTGTAGGAGACGTCCGTATGGCAACGGCTGGCGAGCCCGTAGAAGAAGGATTCCGGACAATCGATCTTGCTATTGATCGCTTCGAGGAGCCGTACGTGCAGGAAGCGGCGTGGCCCGAGGACCGCATCGTGCTCTACTGGTGGCGGCCAACATTCTGGAGGCACCCGAGAGGTAATTCGTCAAAATAAGGGTGGGATGCCTTGGCCGCGAGCCCGGTCACCCACAGCGACCTCGCGGATACGTGTGGTCCGCCGTGACGTGCGCCCGGTCGAGACGGGCCAGAACCCCACGGCCGCCTCTCGCGGCGCGGGGTTCTGGTGTTCGGGCGCGGTGGCAGCCTCAGAGCACGAAGGCTGCGATCAGCCAGGTGAGGGCGGCGAGGACGCCTGCGGTCAGTTCGATGACCAGGCCGATGCCGACCGCGACCAGGACCGCCCAAGTCGATCCGAGGGCCGCCTGCGCGTCCTTGAGGCGGACGGCCTCGGCCAGGTAGATGCCGATCAGACCGCCGATCAGCAGGCCGAGCACGGGGATGACGAAGAATCCGACGACAGCGCCGATGACGCCGATCAGGAGCGTGGTCGCGGGCGCGCCCCGCCCGGCGGTGGCCTTGGCTGGCAGCACGTACTTGGCCACCATGCCGACAACCGCCAGCAGCACCATCACCGCGAAGACCGCCCAGCGCACCCCGCCACCGTCGGCGATGGTCCACCACAGCCCGGCACCGAGGATGATCACCAGGCCGGGCAGCACCGGCAGGACGACCCCCACCAGGCCGACCGCCATGAGAACGCCGACGACCACCTGCATGCCGACGCTCACCGCGCCACCTCCGCTGCCAGAGACGACCGGTGCCTCATCGGTCCGTCATCCGCGCAACCTACCCGCCCCGCCCGGGATATCCCAGAACGGGCGCCGGCTTGCAAACCGCCAGGTACCGGCTCACTCGTGCCGCCTCACCGAAGGACCGCTCGGTCCGGACCACCCGCCTAGACCGTCGGCCGCACCTACTGCGACTCTCGCGGCGATCACCGGCCGATGATCGCCGCGAGAGTCGCGCCGTGCACGTAGGGCGGCGCTTCTGACGTACTGGGCGCGACTCTTGCGGCGATCAACCGCCGCCGGGGCTGGGGCGCCAGGGCGAACATTGCCGGAGGCGGCGCCAGAGAAGGCGGCGCTAGAAGTCGTAGGCGCGCTCGCCGTGCAGGGCGATGTCCATGCCTTCGCGTTCCTCGTCGACGGACAGGCGCATGCGCACGAACATGCGGATCGTGTAGCCGATGAGGAGGGTGACGATGAACGAGTAGGCGACGACCGAGGCGACGGCGATCGCCTGCTTGCCCAGCAGGTCGAATCCGCCGCTGTAGAAGAAGCCGTCCTCGCCCCCGGTGTCGGCCGAGCCCCAGAAGCCGATCAGCAACGCGCCCAGGCTGCCGCCGACGAGGTGCACCGCGCCGACGTCGAGGGCGTCGTCGATGCCGACCTTGCCCTTGATGCCGGTGACCGAGGCGCACACGATGCCGGCGATGAAGCCGATGAAGATCGAGCCGACCGGGGTGACGTAGCCGGCCGCCGGGGTGATCGCGACCAGGCCGGCGACCGCGCCGGAGGCGGCGCCCAGAGTGGTGGCGCGCCCGTCGCGCACCTTCTCGGTGAGGATCCAGCCGAGCAGCGCGCAGGCGGTCGCGGTGTTGGTGTTCATGAACGCGAAGCCGGCGAGCTCGTTCGCCTTCAGCGCGGAGCCGGCGTTGAACCCGAACCAGCCGAACCACAGCAGCCCGGCGCCGAGGAGCACGAAGGGCACGTTGTGCGGCCGGAAGTTGCCGTCCGGCCAGCCGCGTCGCTTGCCGATCACGATGGCGATGGCGATGGCCGCCGCGCCGGCGTTGGCATGCACGACGGTCCCGCCGGCAAAGTCCTCGGCCCCGTGCTCGAAGAGCCAGCCGGTCGGCGAGAAGACCCAGTGCGCGACCGGGGCGTACACCAGGGCCGACCACAGGATGATGAACGTCGCGAACGGCCCGAAGCGGAACCGGTCGGCCGGCCCGCCGGTGATCAGCGCCGGGGTGATGATGGCGAACATCAGCTGGAACGCGGCGAAGACGATCGGCGGGATGCTCTGCGCGAGCGGGCCGGCGTAGCCGGGTACCTGCTCGTTCATGTGCTGCAGGCCGGCGAAGTGCAGGCCGCCGAAGTACGCGTTCTTGCCGCCGAAGGCGATGCTGTAGGTACAGGTCACCCACAGCAGGCTGACGATCCCCATGCAGAAGAAGTTCTGCATGAGCATGCCCAGCACGTTCTCTACACGGACCATTCCGCCGTAGAAGAACGCGAGACCGGGCGTCATTATGAGTACGAGCGCGGAGCTGGCCAGCAGCCACGCGGTGTCTCCGGAGTCGAACCCGCCGGGCATGTCCCGCCTTGTCCTGGGCTGAGTGAGGGTGATGAGTAGGCAGCGGCCGGCCTCCTAGACGGCGCGGCACCGGATCATCACACCGGGAGGGGGCCCAAAGGGGCAGGTTGCGCACCACCCGTTCCGGTGTGGTGTCCCTCCCGTTTCCGTCGTGTAACGACATAGATTTGGGCAGGGTTTGTCTGGTTCGTCGGTGGACGGTGGCTTTCGTGGGTGACGTGGTTGCTCGTCAGGTCGGGGATCGACTGCGAGTGGTTACGTTCCGTCGCCTCGCTGCCGAGTGGCCTGGGTCACCCCTCGGTCGCGGCGGATGCGTCGTCGCTGGCAGGCACCGACCGGTCGCGCCGGGCGGCCCGCTCGCGACTCAGGGTCAGGGGGCTTCTCCTTACTGAGCGATACTCGACGGCGAAGTAGGCATGGCCCTGTTCCTGCCCGCGGGGCCGCCGCCCGAAGGTGGTATCTGCGCCTCTCAGCGTGCGACCGCCTGACCACAGGTGGGCAACGGGTCGACGGAGGTGAACCGCGTTCCTTCGGCGTTGACCTGGACGAAGGCCAGGCAGCGGGTCAGTCTGCCGAAGTCGGCCTGGAAGTCAACCGGCTGGGTGAGCAGACCGTCAGCCGTGTAACCGCGCACTGAACGTAGCGCGGAGATGAAGCTGGCGCGGGTCGGGCAGTCACCCGAGACCTGCAGGCCACGCAGCATGATGTCGGCCGATATCCAGCCGGACAGCGCCGCCTGCTGGGAGGCCGGGCGGGTCTCCGGGGCGTAGCGTGACATCGCCGCGAGGAACTGGCGATGGGCTGGGCGATCCGCCTCGAACGGCAGGAAGTCCGCGACGAAGTACGAGCCCGCGAGGACCGCCTTGAAGACGTTGAGCATGCGCTGGTCGTATCCCGCCGGCGAGAGGATCACCTTGAGATCGGCGTGGGCGCCGCGGGCCGCCAGCACAGCCTGTCCGAACGTGCTGCCGGTGACGGCGCCTATCAGGACGTCCGCGCCGCTGTCCTTGATCTTCTTGCCGAGGCTCTCGTAGTCGATGGGGGCGGTCGCGTCGACGGTGGCGACGACCGGGATGCCGGCGGCCTTCAGGCTGGCGGTGAGCTCGTCGGCGAAGGCCAGCGAGGTCTCGGTGTACTGGGTGACCACCATGACCGCGCTGTGCCCGCCGTGCGCGGCGACGAAGTCGCCGTAGGTGGACACCGCTCCGGACTCCGACAGCAGGTTCGAGTAGCTGAACATGTTGTCGTATACCGTCCAGGGTTCCTCGAGTGAGGTGCCCGCCACGGGAATGCCCCGGCTGTGCAGGAACTCGGCGGATCCCGTGGACGCCGAGGTGCCTTCGAGGACCGCGAACGCTCCCCGCTCGACCAGCGCGGTCGCGCCGGCGAGGTTCGTCATCGGGTCGGACGCGTCGTCCTCCCAGTCGTAGGTCACCTGCCGGCCGTGCACGCCGCCGGCGGCGTTCGCGACGCCGAGCCGGGCGTCCACCCCGGCGCGGAACGGCCCGAACAGCGACTGGGCGCTGCCGGAATCCGGAAACAGCAGGCCGAGGTGCACCTTGTCGGCGCCGATGCCCGGCGTCGCGCATGGGCCCGCGCCGGGCGCGGAGCCGGCTTCGCCGGACGACCCGCAGCCGGCCAGTGCGCCCGCGGCGGCCAGGGTCAGCGCGGCGAGCGCTCGTGCCCGGAGCCGAAGGCCGGCCCGATGGTTCTCGGCGTCCTCCTCGGGGCGTCGGCGGCCTCGGCGCCGACGGTCCGAGTGGCGGCGGGTCAGGGTCCGGGACGGATGGTTCGGGCTCGTCCTCACGCTCCTCACAATGACGCGGATCCGGACGCCATGGTGCTGATCTGTTGGGATTGTGATGTCGGAACATCGTCAAGAGTGCGCTCGGTGATATTGCATTGCTTCCCGTCAGCGCTCACGCTGTGATTGAGGAGTGCTTCTGGTCGAGAGTGCGGGCGGCGATCGGAACCTGCGATGGCGATCGGCCAGTGGCGGACTGGATGATCGACGAGGGCTCGGCGGACGTCTGGGCGCGATCGGCGAGCGACCGGCCGGGCAGCGGCCGGCAGCCGGCGGCCCGCAGCCGGCGGCCCGCGGGCCGGAAGGCGCGCCGCGCTGCCGCGCCGAAGCGCCGCGCCGAAGCGCGGTGGCACAGCGTGATCGACACCCGCTGCCGGCGACACGGGCGATATACCGGGAAATCGGCTCGTGACACGCCAGAATTCCAGCATGACGATCAGCTTGGTGGGCGCCGGCCCGAGGAAGGCACGGTGAGGTACGCCACGACTACGACGCCGCGGGAAGGGCAGACACCGCGGGAATGGCACCGTCAGCGCGGCGCCCTAAGGATGGTGTCGTGAGGGCAACGGTGCCGCGGGCGGAGTTCGCCGACGCCGCCGGGTGGGTGGCTCGCCACTTGCCGGCTCGGACGGCGCCAGGCCCGGTCGCCGGTGCCGGCCTCCTGATCGACGCGGGGGAGCAGCTGACGCTGTCCTCGTTCGACTACCAGGTCGCCCTGACCGCGACCCTGGACGTGGCCGCGACCGCGCCCGGCACGGCGCTGCTGCCCGGTCGGCTCGTCGCCGAGATCATGCGCAGCCTGCCGGACGAGTCGGTGCAGCTCACCGTCGAGGAGGGCTGGCTGCTGGTGCGCGCCGCCGGCGCGCACTACCGGGTGCCGACCCTGCCGCTCGACGACTTCCCCCAGCTGCCCGCCTTCCCGCCCCCGATGGGCGAGGTCGACACGCTGGGGTTCGCGGCCGCCGTCAGCCAGGTCGTCCCGGCAGCCGCCAAGGACGAGACGTTTCCGGTCCTCACCGCGCTGCGCCTGGAGTTCGCCACCCACGGCCTGACGCTGGTCGCCACCGACCGGTACCGGCTCGCGGTGCGCACCATCCCATGGCAGCCGTCCGTACGGGCCCCGGAAGCGGTCGCGCACGTCCCCGCCCGGCTGTTGTCCGAGCTCGCCCGCGTGCCGACCGTCGCCTCGCGGATCGCACTCGGTCTTGGCGCCGACGACGACGGCGGGCCGCGGTTCGGGCTGTCGACCGGCGCGCGCCGGATGGTGGTCAGACTCGTGGAGGGGGCGTTTCCGCACTACCGGCGCCTGTTTCCCGACTCGGTGCCGCTGTCCGCGAGCGCCCAGGTCGGGCCACTGGTGTCGGCGATCCGCCGGGTCGCCGTGGTCGCGCCCCGGACCGGCCCGGTGGTGCGCCTCACGCTGTCGGGAGGCATGCTCACGGCGGATGTCGGCCCGGACGCGGGAACCACGACGACGACCACCGATCCCGGTCAGCTCGGCCTGGCCTCCGCCACCGACTCGGTGCCCGTCGACTATGACGGTCCCGAGCTGGTGGCCTGGTACAACCCCGCTTATCTGCTCGACGGCCTGGGTGCGGTCGACGGCGACGAGGTGACGATCGGCTTCGCCTCCACCGACCCGCAGGAGGCGGCGAGTTCGCCGGCCATCCTCACCGGCAAGGACGACGACGGCTACCGCTACGTCCTCATGCCCATCGTCCGCGGCAACGGTCCTGCGGCCGCCTCACCCGGCTCCGTCGTCGAGGGCCGCTGAGCGGCGGATGCCGGGGGCCGGGCTGACGCCCGGGGGGAGCATGTCGGCGGCGGCGGCGTTGGCGACGAAGTCGATGAGGGTCGCGCGCAGCTCGCGGGCCGCCCGGGGCGGCTCGACGTCGCGGCGATGGGCCAGCCCGATCGTGCGGTGTAAGCCGGGCGGGGCGAACGGGGTCGTGCGCAGCGGTTGCCGGAAGGCCACCATGCTCGGGATCACGGCGATCCCGAGGCCGGCCATCACGAACCCGCACACTGCGTCCATCTCGCCGCCCTCGACGGCGAACCGCGGCTCGAACCCGGCGGCGCGGCAGGCGCCCACGGTGAAGTCGCGCAGGTCGTAGCCCCGGCGGAACATCACCAGCGGCCGGTCGCGCAGGTCACCCACCGCCATCCGGGTGCCGCGCACCGGCGGCGGGCCGTCGGGAGAGGAGATGACGACGAGGTCCTCCCGCAGCAGCGGCGTCGTGGCCAGCGCCGGGTCGCTGCCCTGCAGCGGCAGGATTATCAGCGCCAGGTCGAGCGAGCCGACGGCGAGCTCGCCGACCAGGTCGCGCGAGCCGCCCTCCTCGACGAGCAGTTGGATGCCCGGGTAGCGCTGGCGGAACAGCCGCAGCACCTCGGGCAGCATCCCGGTGCACAGGCTGGGGGTGGCGCCGACGCGGACGGTTCCGCGGCGTAGGTCGGTCAGCTCCTGAACCTCGCGGCGGGCGGTGTCCGTGTCCGCGAGGATCCGCCGCGCCAGCGGCAGTAGCGCCTCACCGGCCGCAGTGAGTGTGATATTCCCCCTAGCCCGGTTGAACAGCGGGCTGCCGAGCTCGGTCTCCAACGCGCGGATCTGTGCGGACAGCGACGGCTGGGCTACGTGAACGCGTGCAGCTGCCCTGGTGAAGTGCTTTGTCTCGGCCACGGCGACGAAGTAGGCCAGCTGATGGAGCTGCACGCCCAAGACGATAGCCCTGGCCTATTGACACCAGCATCCTGATGGATTGGACCGCTGCTTGACGGATCCGTACCTTGCTGATTCGTGGCAGTAGCGACCCCGGCGACCCAGGTAGGGCGCACCTCGGCCGTGGCGACCCTCTGGCGGTCGAACATCGGCAAGAAGGCAGTGATGGCCGTCACAGGCATCCTCATGCTGCTCTTCCTCATTCTCCACATGGCGGGGAATCTCAAGATTTTCTTCGGCCGGGAGGACTTCGACTCCTACGCGCACTGGCTGCGCACGATCGGCACACCCGTCCTGCACAACGCCTGGTTTCTGTGGATCCAGCGCTTTGTGCTGCTGGCCGCCATCGTCCTGCACGCCGTCAGCGCCTATCAGCTGAGCCGGCGGGACCTCAAGGCACGACCCGCGAAGTACGCCCACCGGCTGCGCCCGACCGCGAGCTACGCCACCAACACGATGCGCTACGGCGGCATCATCATCGGCCTGTTCGTGATCTACCACATCCTCGACCTGACCGCGCTGGTCGCGAACCCGAACGGGGTCGAGGGCGAGGCCTACGAGAACGTCGTCTCGGACTTCAACCACTGGTACATCGCGCTGGCCTACATCGTCGCGATGCTCGCCCTCTGCCTGCACATCGCACACGGCTTCTGGAGCGCGGCCCGCACCCTCGGCGCCGTCACCAGCGCGTCGCGCGCCACCGCCTACAAGGCGACCGCCGGCGTGCTCGCCGTCCTGATCACGCTCGGTTTCCTGTCTGTCCCGATCGCCGTCATGGCCGGTTTGGTGGATTGAGCATGTCTGACACGTTCGGATACACCCTCGGCGAGGAGCTCGTCGACAAGGCCGCCCCGGACGGCCCGATCGAGACCCGCTGGAGCCGGCGCAAGTTCACCGCGAAGCTGGTCAACCCGGCCAACCGCCGCAAGCACAAGGTCATCGTCGTCGGCACCGGCCTGGCTGGCGGCTCCGCCGGCGCGACGCTGGCCGAGCAGGGCTACCACGTCATCCAGTTCTGCTTCCAGGACTCGCCGCGCCGGGCCCACTCGATCGCCGCGCAGGGCGGCATCAACGCGGCCAAGAACTACCGCAACGACGGCGACTCGGTCCGCCGGCTGTTCTACGACACGATCAAGGGCGGCGACTTCCGTGCCCGCGAGTCGAACGTGCACCGCCTCGCCGAGGTCTCGGTCCAGATCATCGACCAGTGCGTCGCGCAGGGCGTCCCGTTCGCCCGCGAGTACTCGGGCCTGCTCGACACCCGCTCGTTCGGCGGCGTCCAGGTGCAGCGCACCTTCTACGCCCGCGGCCAGACGGGCCAGCAGCTGCTGCTCGGCGCCTACCAGGCGCTGTCGCGCCAGATCGATGCCGGCAACGTCGAGATGCACGCGCGCACCGAGATGCTCGACCTGATCGTCATCGACGGCCGGGCCCGCGGCATCATCGCCCGTGACCTGGTCACCGGCGAGGTCTCGACCTACATGGCCGACGCGGTCGTGCTCGCCACCGGCGGCTACGGCAACGTCTTCTACCTGTCGACGAACGCCAAGAACTCGAACGCGAGCGCGATCTGGCGGGCGCACAAGCGCGGCGCGTACCTCGCGAACCCGTGCTACACCCAGATTCACCCCACCTGCATCCCGCGCTCCGGCGACTACCAGTCGAAGCTCACGCTCATGTCCGAGTCGCTGCGCAACGACGGCCGGATCTGGGTGCCGAAGAACGCGGGCGACACCCGCAGCCCGGACCTGATCCCCGAGGACGAACGCGACTACTACCTCGAGCGGATCTACCCGGCGTTCGGCAACCTGGTCCCGCGTGACATCGCCTCGCGCGCGGCGAAGAACGTCTGCGACGAGGGCCGCGGCGTCGGCCCCGGCGGCCTCGGCGTCTACCTCGACTTCGCCGACGCGATCCGCCGTCTCGGCGAGGACAAGGTCCGCGAGAAGTACGGCAACCTGTTCGACATGTACCAGCGGATCACCGGTGAGAACCCATACAAGGTCCCGATGCGGATCTACCCGGCGATCCACTACACGATGGGCGGCCTGTGGGTCGACTACGACCTGCAGTCGACCATCCCCGGCTGCTTCGTGATCGGTGAGGCGAACTTCTCCGACCATGGGGCGAACCGTCTCGGCGCCTCGGCGCTCATGCAGGGCCTCGCGGACGGCTACTTCGTCCTGCCGCCCATGCTGGGCAACTACCTGGCGTCGAACAAGCTCGCCCCGGTCGACGCGTCCGCCCCCGAGGCCGTCGCGGCGCACACCGAGAGCACCGAGCGCCTCGCGAAGCTGCTCGCGGTGAACGGCGACCGGACCCCGGACTCCTTCCACCGGGAGCTCGGCGAGCTGATCTGGGACAACTGCGGCATGGCCCGCACCGACGCCGGCCTGCGCAAGGCGCTCGGCCGCATCGCCGAGCTGCGCGAGGAGTTCTGGACCCGGGTCAAGGTCCCGGGAACCGGCGCCGAGCTCAACCAGTCGCTGGAGAAGGCCAACCGGATCGCCGACTTCATCGAGTTCGGCGAGCTGCTGTGCCTCGACGCCCTGCACCGCACCGAGTCCTGCGGCGGCCACTTCCGCGAGGAGAGCCAGACCCCGGACGGCGAGGCGCTGCGCGACGACGACAACTTCGCCTACGCGGCCGCCTGGGAGTTCACCGGCGTCGGCAGCCCGCCGGTGCTGCACAAGGAAAACCTCCAGTTCGACGAAGTGCACCTCGCCCAGCGGAGCTACGCATGAAACTCACCCTGCGCATCTGGCGGCAGAACGGCCCGGACGCCAAGGGCACGCTCGTCGACTACCAGCTGGACGACGTCAGCCCGGACATGTCGTTCCTGGAGATGCTCGACGTCCTCAACGAGAAGCTCATCCTCGACGGGGACATCCCGGTCACCTTCGACCACGACTGCCGCGAGGGCATCTGTGGCGCCTGCGGCATGGTCGTCAACGGCGCGCCGCACGGCCCGCAGACCCTGACGACCACCTGCCAGCTGCACATGCGCTCGTTCTCCGACGGAGACACGATCGTCATCGAGCCGTGGCGGTCGGGCGCCTTCCCGGTGATCAAGGACCTGATGGTGGACCGGTCGGCGTTCGACCGGATCATCCAGGCCGGCGGCTACGTCAGCGTGAGCACCGGCTCCGCGCCCGAGGCGAACAGCACGCTCGTGCCGAAGCCGGACGCGGACCTCGCGTTCGAGAACGCCGAGTGCATCGGCTGCGGCGCCTGCGTCGCCGCCTGCCCGAACGGCTCGTCGATGCTGTTCGTCTCCGCCAAGGTCACGCACCTCAACGTGCTGCCGCAGGGCCAGCCGGAGCGCGAGTCCCGGGTCGTCAGCATGGTCGAGCAGATGGACGCCGAGGGCTTCGGCGGCTGCACCAACACCGGCGAGTGCACCAACGCCTGCCCGAAGGGCATCCCGCAGGCGAGCATCGCCCGGCTCAACAAGGAGTACCTGCGCGCCTCGCTGTCGCGCAGGCGCTGACGCCTGCTCGCAGTGCCGCGCGGCCGGTCTGGTCGCGCGGCGCCGCGCCCACGTTCCACACCCGGCGCGGCGCAGCGCGCAGGCTCGGTGCGCCGCCGCTGGGCCGCCTGATACCTGGTCGGCCCGCTTCTCTGTTTGAGGCGCCGCTCTCGCGGTTACAGTCGGTACAGTGACGTTTTGCGAGAGTTGAGCGACTTCTTCCGTCGCCGACGGCCGCGTGAGCCGGCCCACGGTCACGTGTCCTGAGGCCCCCTGAGGCTCGGAGGCTGGACCCGTCAGTGGCGACTGCTCGGTCCGACAGGCCGCCCGCGACGAGCGGCGGGCGCGCCAGGTCGACCCCTCGGGCTGAGACGCGGGGCAGGGGCGAGGCAGCCGACCCGGCCGCGGCGGAAGCCGGCGACGTCGCGGATGGCTCGGGCTCAGCCGACGGCGAGGCCGCGTCGGACGGGGGCGGCGCCCGGCGGTCACGGCCGGACGACGCGGCGACCGCCGCTGGGGCACCGGGGACCGCCCCGCTGATCGCGGCCCAACGACTGTCCCCACGGTCGCGGCTTGCCCGCCTGGCGGGTGGTCTCGAAGGTGAGTCGGAGCCTGCCTCCGCGGCACCTCCCGTTGCCGACGACCGTCCCCGCGACGCGCCGGCCACGACCGCCCTGCCGCGCCCACGCCGCGGCCTGGCCCAGGGCGGCGCGCGGGCCGCGCTCCGCGCCGGGGCGACCGTGCTGGACGCCTCGACGGCCGTGGATACCTCGACAGCCCTGGACGCCCCGGCGGCTCTGGACGCCCCTGGTGGCACCGGAGGTACCACCGGCATGGGCCCTGCCGGCCGGGCGGCCGTCGACGCCAGCGCCGGCCGGGCGGCCGTCGACGGCGTCGCCGCCGAGGTCGAGGCCGGCGAGTGGGTCGGAACGGACGGGGCAACCCCAGAGCCTGGCCGCGGGGGCGGCGACAGCCTGCCACCGGGGCTGAGCCCGCGCCCGGATGGCGGCTCCCGCCCGCGCCGTGGCCTGGTCAGGTCGCTGGTTCTCGGGCTCGCGGCGATGCTGTCCTGCGCGCTGTTCCTCGTCATCGCCGTCGGCTACGGCGCGACAAGGTACTACGACTCCCGCGTCGACCGGACCGACCTGAGCGACGGCGACGTCGAGGGCACCCGGCCGCCGCGGATCGCGCACGGCAGTGAGGTCTGGCTGCTCGTCGGCTCGGACGTGCGGACCGGCTCGGACGCGGCCAAGGTCGGCGGAGCGCGCTCGGACACGATGATGATCGCCTACCTGGGGTCGAACGGGAAGTCGACGCTGGTCTCCGTCCCGCGCGACCTGAAGGTGACCATCCCGGCGTACACCGACGCCAAGGGCAAGCGTCATTCGGCGCGCACGGACCGGGTCAACACGGCGTTCAACCTCGGCGGCCCGGCGCTGCTGCTGCGCACGCTGGAGAACGTCAGCGATCTGCGCATCGACCACTTCGCGGAGATCGACTTCAACGGCTTCCGACAGATGAGCACCGAGCTCGGCGGCATCGACGTCTGCTTGGTCAAGGACTCCTTCAAGGAGTACGTCTCGGAGAACCACCGCACCTCGACCAACCTCAACGACCCGATGTCCGGGTTCGTCGGCCACGAGGGAACCAACGTGCTGACGGGCGACAACGCCCTCGCGTTCGTTCGGCAGCGGCACGGCTTCGTCAACGGCGACTACTCCCGGATCCAGCGACAGCAGGCCTTCCTCGCCGCCGTCTTCCGGAAGGTCAAGAGCAGCGGCCTGCTCACCAACCCCGGCAAGCTCACCGGCTTCCTGAACACGGTCACCAACTCGACGGTCGTCGACTCAGGCACCGCCCTGACCGACCTGCGGGCGCTCGCCGAGCGGATGGAGGGCATGAGTACCGGCCAGGTGGAGTTCACGACGATCCCGCTCTCCGGCGCCACCGGTGGCAACGGGCAGGCCTACTACGCCCTCTACAACCCCGCGATGGTGCGCGGATTCTTCCGGGAGATCGTCACGGAGAACGACACTGCCGACACTGCCGACACTGCCGACACCGCCGGCGCCGCCACGGCGCCGGCGCCGACCGTCGCCGCGAGCCCGACGGTCGCTCCGAGCCAGATCCAGGTGACCGTCCTCAACGGCAGCAGCAAGGCCGGTACCGCCGCGACGGTCGCGAGCAAGCTGCGCGCCGCCGGGTACCGCGTCGTCAAGGTCGACGTGGCCGAGCGCCGGGACCTGGCCCGGACCGAGATCCGCTACGCCCCGGCCGACGCGGCGGGAAGCAGCCGGCTGCTCGCCGACATTCCCGGCGCCCGGCCTGTTACCACCGCAGCTGCACCCACGGCCGCCGGCGCCACCGCGACGGGCGGCGGCTCCAGCGCCGCGGGCGCCGCGCCCGCGCCCGCGGCCACTGGTAACGGCGCCACGGCCGGCGGGATCACGCTCGTCGTCGGACAGGACATCGTCGACGGCGACACGACCGTCATCGCCACGCCGACCGGCCGGGCGTCGGCGGCGGCCACGGCAACCCCTGCGCCGTATTACACCCAGGCGCCTGTCTCCGCCGGCGCCCGCTGCATCAAGTGACGGGCTGAACTCCGCCTCATCCCGCGATGCCTCGCCTCGATGGGCCCGGTCGTCCGATCGGGACGGTGGTTTCTGGCGTACGTTGTGGTCGCGCGACGATGGCCGATCGGCACCGGCGGACGCGGGTGACGGATCCGGACCGGCCGCCGGCGTGTGAGGCCGGCGAGGCTCCGTGCCCTGGCGCCCGGGCGCCCACGGGTCCCGCCGCAGGCGCCAGCGGGAGGAGTTCGCCATGGCCGAGGTTCCCGGCGCACTGACCGCCGAGCAGATCACCGAGGGCTTGCGCGGGCTGCCCGCCTGGTCGTTGGTGGACGGGGCGATCCGCCGCACGGTGACGGCACCGGCCTTCCTCGCCGGGGTCGAGCTGGTCCGTCAGGTCGCCGAGGTCGCCGAGGGCATGAACCACCATCCCGACATCGACATCCGTTGGCGGCGGGTCACCTTCGCGCTGACCACGCACGACGCCGGCGGCGTCACCTTCCTCGACCTGGAGCAGGCCCGGGTCATCGACGGCCTGGTCGACGAGCTCACCGCCACCGACGGCGTCGCCTGACCGCCTGACCGCCTGACCGTCTGGTCGTCTGGTCGGTGGGGACGGGGCAGGACGGCGCCGCCAGTCGGGCGCCGTGACGCCGTGCTGTCAAGCCGGCTTGTCGGGCGGCTTCTGCCAGGCGGTGTTTGCCAGGCAGGGCTGGCAGGTAGCGCCGTAGGCGGCGCTGCTGGGCCTTCGCCTGAAGGTGGGGTGACGCCCAGAGCGATGGATCGCCGGGCGCGGGCCTTCCAGTGGTATCTGAATCCCATGGCTGGTGAAAGCCTCTGACTGCCGGTTCACAATCGGCTGCCTAAGGTATGGGATCTTCGCCGTTCCGTTGACGGGCAGTTACTCGTCGTCATTGGTCGTCGACTTTTCGTAGGTGGTCCTCGACCGGTGTCGGGGCGTTTCCGTCGACACCGGTGACCTACCCGAATCGCCGGGGACCGCTGCCATACATGCACTGCATGTGCCGATACTGTGTGCTGCCTGTGCCTAACCTCTGAGCACAGTTCCAACGGTGCGAACCGGCTGGTCGGGCGGTTGCCGAGAGAGCGGCCGCCCGGGATAGGGAGGGCGGCGGATGGGCGTGAATCCGCGCGAATCAGGGGAGGAACCCGCCCGGCCATATATGGCGCGGGATCAAATCTACACGGGTGTGGAATCGGCCCGCCACTCGGCAGTAGAAAATGTCCTCGAAGATTTTGGTGAAGCCGATCGACCGTTCGGGAACGGTGCACGGTCCTTTACGGTTGGCGGCCTGGGAGATCTCTCCGGGACGCCTGCGGACGGCGTACCGCCGGAGCCTTGGCCTGGCGCGCTACGGCCACGCGGGCCGGTCCCGCCCGGGCCGGCCGGCCGGAGCCGGCGCCGGCACGCCCGGGTGCCGGCACGGCGGCGTGGCGGGATCACTGGCAGATCTGACCGGCCGGGCATCCAGGCCGGCTCGCCAGGCGCGCGGGGCAAGGCCCCTCAAGGCGGCGAAGAGCGTGGCGGCACCCGACCCGGCGGCTACAACCCGGCGCTGGATGGCCTGCGCGCCATCGCGGTCGCGTGCGTGCTCTGCTACCACATGGCGGCGCTCAAGGGCGGCTACCTCGGGGTGGACGCCTTCCTGGTGCTGAGCGGATTCCTGATCACCAGCCTGCTCCTCGCCGAGCGGGACCGCGCCGGAGCCATCTCCCTGAAAGCCTTCTACGTCCGCCGGGCCTTCCGGCTCACGCCGGCCTACTACGCCTTCGTCGTGATCGGCGCGGTGCTGGTCGTGCTGCTCAAGACGCACGCCGACCAGCTCGACTTCCTCGAGAACGCGGTCACGTCCCTGCTGTACGTCAACGACTACTTCCGGATCTTCCGGCCCGACTCGGGTGGTGCCTGGTTCGGGCACGTGTGGTCGCTGTCGCTGGAGGAGCAGTTCTACCTGCTCTGGCCGGTGGCACTGGTCGCGATCTGCCGGCGCGAACAGCTCGCCCGGCGGCTGCCGGCGATCCTGTTCGGCGGTGCGGTGCTCGTGGCCTGCTGGCGGGCCGCGCTCGCCGACGCCGGCGTCTCCGGGGACAGGACCTACTTCGCCCTGGACACCCGGTCGGACAGCCTGCTCATCGGCTGCGCCCTCGCGGCCTGGCTGCACGCCTCCCGGCTCGAGGCGCGGGCAGGCGGCACGCACGTCGGCGGCACGAGCATCGGTGGCACGAGCGTCGGCGGTCAGGCGGCAGACGGTCAGGTGGCAGGCGGCCTGGCAGCCGCCGCGGGCGGTGCCGACGGCGTTCGCGGCGGCGACGTCGCCGGACGGCTGCTCGCTCGTGTCCTGGCCGTCCTGCCGGTCGCGGGGCCGCTCGCGCTCGTCGCGCTGGCGGCAGAGGTGTTGACCGTGCCGGCGAACGGGGCCCGCACGACAATCATGGACCGGGGTGGGTACACCGTCGTGGCGCTGCTCGTCGCGGTCCTCATCCTGGCGCTGGACCAGGGCCGGCCTGCATGGCTCTTGCGCGCACTGGGGTGCCGTCCGCTCGCCTGGGCCGGACGGATCTCTTACGGCTTCTACCTGTGGCATTTCCCGGTCACCGGGTTCGCGGGTGACAAGCTGGTCGTGCGCCTCGGCCGTGGCCCCGCGACGGTCGTGGCCGGCCTCGTCGCGATCGGCCTCGCCGCCGCGTCGTACTACCTGCTGGAACAACCCATCCAGCGCCGCCGGCCGAAGTGGGCGTCCAGCCGCCTGGCCGCGGCGCCGGCAGCCGGCACAGCCGTTCCTGCTGGTGCGGCCGTTCCTGCTGGTATGGGCGTTCCTGCAGCGCCGGCGATGCCGGCGACGGCTGGTGCGGCCGCCAGCGGTGCGGTAGGCGAGACCACGCTGCGTCTGCGCTATCCGCGACGCCATCCAGGCAGTCGGGCTCAGTAGCGGGAACAGCAGGTGGCAGGGAAACAGCAGGTAGCCGGAACCAGCGGGTGCCCGTAACGGCAGGTAGCCCGGACGGACCGGTGAGGGGACGGCAGGCAGCGCCGACGGCGGAATAGCCGGTCGGCGGGGGAGCAGCCGACGGTAGGTAACCGGGCGGACTCGGAAGCTGGGTGAGCCCAACCACATCCGAGCCCGGGCGGCTTCCGGCGCCCGCCCGCGCCGGGAGCATGGTCGTCCGTGTCCGCCCTCGTCGTCCTATTGGTGGGCCTTGCCGCGGGAGCCGTCGTCCGGCACACCGGAAAGACCGGGCCGGACGCGCAGCGCGCGGTCACGTTCTGGGTGCTCAACATCGCGCTCCCGGCGCTCGCGCTGCGGGTGATGCATGAGGTTGCCTTCCCGGGAAGCATCGTCGCCGTCGTCGCCGTGCCCTACCTGCTGTTCGCCGTCACCGTTGCGATCTACCTGGTTCTTGCCCGGCCGCTGCGCCTGGGCCGCGAGGCCGTCTTCGCGCTCGTCGCCGCGACGGTGGCGGCGAACACGTCCTTCGTCGGTATTCCGATGGTGACCGCGTTCTTCGGCGCTGAAGACGTGCCGATCGCGGTGATCGTCGACCAGCTCGGCTCGTTCGTGCTGCTCAACACGGTGGTGACGGCGCTGGTGGCGCTCGGGGCAGCCGACGGTTCCCGGGTGGCGCCGGGTGAGATCGCCCGTCGGGTCCTGAGCGCGCCACCGCTGCTCGCGCTGGTGGCAGGGCTGGCATTGCGCCCCGTCGGCTACCCCGAGTGGCTGACGGAGGTGCTCACCCGGCTCGGTGACACGCTTACCCCGCTCGCGCTGTTCGCCATCGGCCTGCAGCTCGAGGTGAGCGCCGCACGGCGATGGCGGCGTGAACTGGCCGTCGGTCTCGCGGTGAAGCTGCTGGTCGCGCCGGCGCTCGTCATCGCCGGCTACTGGCTGTTCGGCGGGCTGGACGACCGGGCGGTCCAGGTCGCGCTGTTCGAGGCGACGATGCCGCCGATGGTCGCGGGCGCCCTGATGGCGGCCCGGCACGACCTGGCGACACCGCTGCCGAGCATGCTCGTCGGCGTCGGCGTTCCCGTCTCGATCCTCACCTGCGCCGGCTGGTCCTTCCTCCTGCACCGGTAGCCACCTCGGGCAGGCTGGCGGGGCCGTGCGGTGCGCCCGCGCCCCGGTCACCACCGCCCCGGTCACCACCGCCCCGGTCGTCACCGCCGCGGTCGCCGGTGCTTTGGTCGTCGGCGTCCCGAGCGTCGCTGTCGTGCCTGGTCATCGGTGGTCGTCGGCGTCGCGAGCAGGCCTGAACAGCGGGCGAGCGGCGGGTGACATCTTGGCCGCCCTTGCCCACCGGGGCTGCCCGGCGGTAAGAATGGCGGCCCTCGCTCCGCTTACGGCGTTTCCTCACCACGATCCCCGTCAAGCCCGCGTCCTGAGCCATTACCGGGAGCCCGACGCTGTCGGCGGAGGTCTCCCGGCCCGTCTCCCCCGGGCGGGGGAGGCGGGCGCTCGCGCACGCGCGGGGCCGGTAGCCCGGGCTAGGGTGGATTTGATGCCACGTCTTCGGTGTTGGGGCCGGGCCGGCCGTGTCGGACGGTCCCACTGAGGTGACGTCCGGCCCATTTAGCTGGACGTCCTACAGTCGGCCTTCCTAGGAGGGAAAATGGGCGATCGGGCCCAGGCCAGCCGGCGTGGACGAGCGAAGCCGGGACAGGGCGCGTGATCGGAGGAGGACCCGTGGTGGACGGCGAGCAGGTCGAGCTGCCGGCGGTGCGACGGCTGGGTGTCGTCGGCTGCGGCCTGATGGGGTCCGGCATCGTCGAGATCGCCGCGAAGGCCGGCGTGGACGTGCTGGTCCGCGAGATCGACGCCGGTGCGGTGGAGGCCGGGCGGTCGCGGGTCGCCGCGTCGCTCGACCGGGCGGTGAAGCGCGGCAAGCTGTCCGCCGAGGACCGGGACGCGACCTGGGGCCGGGTGGCGTTCACGACCGACCTGGGTGACTTCGGTGACCGTCAGCTCGTCATCGAGGCGATCGCCGAGAACGAGCAGCTCAAGACCGAGATCTTCTCGACGCTGGACAAGGTCATCGCCGCCCCCGAGGCGATCTTCGCCTCGAACACGTCCTCGATCCCGATCATGAAGCTGGGGATGGCGACGAGCCGGCCGGAGCGCGTCATCGGGATCCACTTCTTCAACCCGGCACCGGTGATGCCGCTCGTCGAGCTGGTCCCCTCGCTGCTGACCACCGACGCCACCAAGGACAGCGCGCGGGACTTCGTCACCGGTCTGCTCGGCAAGCAGGTCGTCACCTCGCAGGACCGGGCCGGATTCGTCGTCAACGCTCTGCTCGTGCCGTATCTGCTGTCCGCGATCCGGATGTTCGAGTCCGGCTTCGCCTCGGCCGACGACATCGACAACGGCATGGTGCTGGGCTGCAGCCACCCGATGGGCCCGCTGCGGCTGTCCGATCTGATCGGCCTGGACACCATCAAGGCGGTCGCCGAGTCGATGTACGACGAGTTCAAGGAGCCGCTCTACTCGCCGCCGCCGCTGCTGGCGCGCATGGTGGACGCGGGACTGCTCGGCAAGAAGAGCGGGCGCGGCTTCCACGACTACCGCGGCTAGCCTGGCCTCGTCCCCCCGCGGGGTGGCCGGGGCCGGGAACGTCGCGGCCAACCCGGGTGGCACGGCGAGCGAAGCAGGAAGAGCCGAGCGGGAAGAGCGAAGCAGGAAGAAGGCCCAAAGTGGACTCCGGTTTTGATCTGTACCGGCTGCCCGACGAGCACGTCGCGCTGCGCGAGGCCGTGCGTGACCTCGTCGAGTCCGAGATCGTCCCGCACGCGGCGGACGTCGACGAGCACGAACGCTTCCCCCAGGAGGCGCTCGACGCGCTGAACCGGGCCGGGTTCGCCGCCGCGCACATCCCGGCCGAGTACGGCGGCGACGGCGCCGACGCGGTCGCGAGCTGCATCATCATCGAGGAGGTCGCGCGCGGCTGCGCGTCGAGCTCGCTGATCCCCGCGGTGAACAAGCTCGGGACCATGCCGATCCTGCTCGCCGGCTCGGAGGAGCTTAAGAAGCAGGTACTGCCGTCGGTCGCGGCCGGCGAGGCGATGGTCTCCTACGCCCTGTCCGAGCGGGAGGCGGGCTCGGACACGGCATCGATGCGGGCGCGGGCAACGCGGGACGGGTCGGACTGGGTGCTCAACGGCACGAAATGCTGGATCACCAACGCCGGCATCTCCACCTGGTACACCGTCATGGCGGTCACCGCCCCGGACGCGTCCCGCAAGGCCGACGGCATCTCCGCCTTCGTCGTCCACAAGGACGACCCGGGCTTCGAGATCGGCTCCAAGGAACGCAAGCTCGGCATCAAGGGCTCACCGACCCGTGAGATCCATTTCGTGGACTGCCGGATCCCTGGCGACCGGATCGTCGGTGCACCTGGAACTGGTTTGCGTACCGCGCTGCGGACGCTTGACCACACCCGCCCGACGATCGGCGCCCAGGCGGTCGGCATCGCCCAGGGCGCGCTGGACGCCTCAATCGCCTACACCAAGGACCGCAAGCAGTTCGGCCGGCCGATCGCCGACAACCAGGCCGTCGGGTTCATGCTCGCCGACATGGCGATGCGGATCGAGGCCGCCCGGCACATGGTCTACGTCGCCGCCGCCCGCGCCGAGCGCGGGGAGCCGGACCTCGGCTTCATTACCGCGGCCGCGAAGTGCTTCGCCTCCGACACGGCGATGGCGGTGACGACGGACGCGGTCCAGCTCTTCGGCGGCGCCGGCTACACCCGCGACTTCCCCGTCGAACGCATGATGCGCGACGCCAAAATCACCCAGATCTACGAAGGCACGAACCAGATACAGCGCGTAGTGATGTCGAGGCAGCTGCTGAAGGGCTGATGGGCGGGGCGTTTGTGCCGGTCATCCCTGAAGGCCGAAATCGTCGTCCGGGAGCTCGGCGGGCGAGGCGGGCTCGGTGACGCTGGGTGTCCGGTTATGGCCGGCTGGAGGCGGCTGTGACCGGGTGTCTGTCGACTCGATCATGGTCTACGTGTGGCGTTACCGAGAGTGACGTCAGGTCGCTACGTCGATTTAGGGCCAAGTGGACAGCGACACGTCCTGACCATGGCCCCTGCCGGAAGCCTCGGCAACGAGCATTTCGTTTCAGCGCAGATCCGGGGGTCGGATTCACTTGAGCGTCCGGGCCGACCCGGGACGCTAAATCGATCGCAGCGCTTCGCGCACGGATCGGGCGCGCCGTGGTCCCTTACGCTGTTGCGTACCTCGCAGCGTAAGGGACCATCGAGGGCCAATCATTTCGCGGTGGTTTGCCCTAGACGGCGACCGGCGGTGCTCCGAGGTCAGGCGGTCCTGGTGGCGCGGAGGGCGCCGAGATCGAGTTCGATGCGGTGGCCGTGGACGGTGACGACGATCCTGGCGGTGTCGGCGCCGGTGGCAGTGAGGTAGTCGTACAGAGTCGACAGGAGCATGTCCTCGCGCCCTTCGAGGCGGGAGACGGCCGCCTGTCCGATGCCGAGCTTCTTGGCGACTTCGGTCTGGGTCATCTGTGCCGCTTTGCGGATCATCGCGAGGTTCATCGCGTAGATCCGGTCCATCTCCTCGGCGGCCTGGTGCGCGTCGGCGACGTCGCCCGGCAACCGATTGCGACTGGTGGTTGAATGTAAGCTTTACAGCAAGCCCGTCAGGCCGGTCGAAGTTCGAGCAATGCCAGGCGTAGTTGGAGATGTGCGAGCCACGAAGGGCGTGCTAGTCACCACCTCGTCTTTTGCGCCGACGAGCCGGCGGTTTGCCGATAGAAATCGACAAGTCGAATTGATCGATGGGCGCGAACTTGCGCTTCTCTTGAACGAGTATCTCGGAAATCATTGGAGAGCGCGCATCGATGCTATCTTGAATGAGAGTCGCCGGAGGAATCCGGGAAAGAAAACCACAAGGCGCCGTCCCCGGTGACCACGGTACAGCGAGGCCGGCGGACACTGTACCCAAGCGTGTACCCTCGCCGACGGACGTCTCTGGACGACGGCGGACATCGTCGGAGTCGCTCAGCTGCGCTGACGGTCGGCACGGACAACCGTGGACGTCGGTGAATGACCCGCCCTCTCCTCTCAACCCGCGGGTCGGCACGCGGGGGCCGCAGCGGAAGAGTCGATCATCGGTTGGCAGCCAGAGCGGCAGCCAAGCCAGCGGATAGCGGCGGACGAGCGTGGACGTCCACGGAATCCGGACTGTGTGTGACCTGGACCGGCGGACGTCGGTGGACGAATACAGACCAGTATCTGACGATCTCATAATCCGTTGGCCAAAAACGAAGCTGCCGCGCCGCTTCCGTTCCTCGGCGCTGGTGCGCCTGCGGTACGGGTCGGCTTGCCAACGAAGATCGTCGGGTGGCGTCCGTGGGTGCTCCGGTCAAGCCGGATCGCGCTCCGTGACGAGCGATCGGACCAGCCCTGTACTGCGTTTGTACTGCAACGGGGGTGGACGCTCATGGACACCTGCGGACGCTTCAGAACCCACGACCTGCACCGGCGGACGCTGGTGGACATCCATGGACCTGCCGCCGAAGCCTACGGATCAGGTGCCTCCTCGGTGGTTGCCGGAGCCCTGATCATGGTGTACCGCTGAGCGGATCGGACGCGTCGATCAGCCCTATGGTGTGGGCGTGGACAGCTCCATGGGCAGGCCGCTGATCTTCCTTGACGTGGACGGACCACTGATTCCCTTCGGTGGCCCCGCAGGCGCCTATTCGATCTACGCGTCCGGCCTCGGATCAGTGCCATCCGGGGCGAACCCCCTGGTTGCGAGGATCAACCCCGAGCACGGGCCGCGGCTGGCAGCACTGCCGGGTGAGCTCGTCTGGGCGACGACCTGGATGACCGACGCCAACGAGTACATCGCCCCACGGCTCGGACTTCCTGACCTGGCCGTCGTGACCTGGCCGGAGCCCTCCGACCTCGACGCAGAAGACGAACGCCGCGGCCTTCACTGGAAGACCCGTGCCCTGGTCACCTGGGCCGCAAGCCGGCCGTTCGCGTGGATCGACGACGAGATCACAAGCAGAGACCGGACCTGGGTCACGGCACACCATCGAGGACAGGCCCTGCTCCACCGAGTCGACCCCCGCCGCGGCCTGGCCGACACCGACTTCAGCGCACTTCACAGGTGGCTCACCTGGGTACCGGAAGCCCTCGCTTCGATGCCGGATCTTCAACATGATTGACCGGCTCGCGGTGGTCGCCGCACGATCGATCAACGCTAGATACCCCGTCGGTAGACAATGAGCCGACCCAGATCCCCGTCCCACACCTGTACAGCCATCCGTACAGCCAAGCCGGCACACGACTGCGGACGGGCCTGGACGACTGTGGACAAGAACAGGCCCGTGACCAGGAGCGGCGGACATCCGTGGACGCCTGTGGACCGTGCGGGCCGATCTAGTAATCGGGCGGTTCGGGTGCCAAATTTTGTCGGTCCGGGTGGCTAGGGTGCTGGCACGCGGTGCGGTTGGCATCCGAGGAACACAGCTCCGGAGTGAGGCTGCATCCCTGGCTCTGATTGGTGGTGGCCTGGTTCAGGGCCAGGACCTATCCAACAACCAGGATCCACGATGGCTGGGATGGCTCCTGTCAGCGCCAACCGCACCGCGCACGAGGCCGTACGTCGGCGGACGTCGCCAGGCAGCCGAGGCCGTGCTGAACGCACTGTGACGGCTATCAGTCGGCCGCCGTACTGCAGTTGTAATGCAACGGGGCCGTACGTCAGTGGGCGCCGGTGGACGCCGCCGATCCCGTCACCTGTACCGGCGGACGCTAGTGGACGTTGGTGGACGCCCCGCCGAGGTCTACGGATCTGAAGGTTGGCGACCCGGGCGGACTCGGCGACGCGGCGAATCGCGAGGCACTCACGCCGGACGGAGACCTACTGGCGGAGGAGGCCCGGCCACGGCGCGTCCGGCGCGCTCACGTCTCCAAGCTCGAAGTCCGGGCCGTGGACAGGACGGGATTCACGCATCGCTACCTGCTGCTGGTCGCGCATGTCCCCAGGTCACGGCGATGTCGATCTCTCGAAGCGAACATCACCCAGATCTATGAAGGCACGAACCAGATCCAGCGCGTAGTGATGTCCCGGCAGCTGCTGAAGGGCTGATGGGCGGCGCGTTCGCGCTGGTCAGGCCCACTCGGCACCTAGATGGGTGGTACGCCGGCATTTAGCCACCGCGAGACTGCACCGTGGCGTAGGTGTAAGGCCGGCGCGCGAGCGGCGACGCCACTTCGGCCGGTGTCAGTGCCTGCTGCCGTGCCCTACGCCAGACGGTGAGGTAAGTCGACATCCTGACGGCGCCGCCAGTCGTTGGCCGGAAGATCCTGCCGTCTGGTGCTGTGCCGCACGCGCCGGCTACCCGGCTCGCCCATCCCTGACGAGGACGTCCGGGCTCGGTCGCAGGCAGGACGAAGAAGGATCAGGACGAAGAAGGATAAGGTCCCGCTCGCGATCAGGCCCGGCGCCAGAGCAGCGACATCGGTGCCCGGAAGCGGTCGAGCTGGTAGTCGGGGACTTTCAGCTCCAGGTAGTCGTCGGTGTGGAAGGTGATCTGCCGCTGTTGAAGCGTGCCGATGAGTGCCGGGTCGAGGCAGAGCTCGAAGTCGTGGGTGACGATGTGGGACTGCTCGTCGACCCTGAAGGCGCCGGCGTAGGCCATGTAGGTGCGGCTGAGCGGCGCTGCGTCGGCGTCGGCGAGCAGGTCCATACGGGTGGAGGGGTTGGGGCGGGGACGGTCGGCCTCCATGAGACTCACGCCCACCTGCCCGTTCGCCGTGTACAGGATGCGACCGCTTACCCCTTGTCCCATCGGGTAGATCGTGCGGCCAGACGGCGTCCGCGAGGTGAAGGACTCGAGGATCCATCCGCCAATGAGCCGATCACGCAGGGTCCTCATGCGCTGGCACCTGCCGGCCTCGGCCGTGCTCCGCGGATGAGGCGGCCTGGGTAGGCGCCGGTGGGGCGGCCGTCGTGACGGGTCGCGACGCCGCCCACGAAGGTCGCCGCGTAGCCGTCGGCGCGCTGGACGATCCGCCGTCCGCCGGCCGGCAGGTCGCGGACCACGCGGGGTGCGTGCAGTCGTAGGTCGTCGTAGTCGATGAGGTTGATGTCGGCGCGGTAGCCGGGAGCGAGCCGGCCCCGGTCGCGCAGGCCCACCGCCTCGGCGGTCGAGGACGTCAGCGCGCGGACGGCTTCCGGCACGGTGAGTCTCGGTCCGCGGACCCGGTCGCGGGTCCAGTGGGCGAGCATCGTGGTGGGGTAGCTGGCGTCGCAGATCAGGCCGAGGTGCGCGCCGCCGTCGCCGAGCCCGAGGACCGTGTCCGGGTGGGTCATCATCTCGTGGGCGGCGTCGAGGGAGTCGGCGGCGTAGTTCTGCGCGGCCTGGAAGATGAGGCGGTGTCCGTCGTCGTCGAGAAGGATGCTGTAGGCGAGTGCGGCCGGGGACATGCCTTTGTCGTGGGCGCGCGCCGCGATGCTCAGTGACGGATCGGGTTCGTAGTCGGGCGGGTCGGTGAGTTCGAACCGCTTGTGCCAGCCGCCCAGCCGATCGGGTCCGGTCTCGGACAGGATCTGGGCGCGAACGGAGGCGTCGCGGAGTCGTTCGATGCGCTCGCTGAAGGGCAGCGTGGCCAGGGCGGCGTAGGTGGCGCTGCCAGTGAACGGGCTGAGGGTAACGTCGTGCCCAAGTAGAAGGCCGGTCGGCCGGCCGAGCACCTGCGCCCTGATCGGAAGGCCGTCGGCCACCGCCTGCTCGGTCAGGGCGAGCAGGCTGCGCCAACGGTCGGGGTCGGAGTGCTTCTGGTTGAGCGTGAAGGACGTGGGCCGTCCGGTCGCGGCGACCAGCCGGCGGAGCATCGCGAACTCGCCGGGCACGTCCTGGAACATCCCGAAATCCGAGAGCACCTGGAACACGCCGATGCGCTCGGCGGCCATCGCGGCCAGCACACCGTGGAGCTCGTCCTCGGCGGCGCGGACAGTGGGGATCGGCTCGCCGTGCACGCTCCGCTGTTGCAGGGCGCGTGAGGTCGCGAAACCGATCGCGCCGGCTTGGATGGCCTCGCGGGTGAGCTTCGCCATCTGGTCGATGTCCGCGGTGGTGGCGGCCTCGCGCCTGATCGCGCGGTCGCCCATGACGTACACGCGCAACGCGGAGTGCGGGAGCATGGCCGCGATGTCGACGTCGTGTGGGCGGGCGGCCACGGCGTCGAGGTATTCGGGGAAGCTCTCCCAGTTCCAGGCCAGCCCCTCGGTCATGACGACCTCGGGGATGTCCTCGACGCCGGCCATCAGCTCGACCAGTTTGAGGTGGTCGTCCGGGCGGCAGGGCGCGAACCCGACGCCGCAGTTGCCGGTGACGATCGTCGTCACGCCGTGGTCGGACGACGGTGACAGAGTGTTCTCCCAGGTCACCTGGCCGTCGTAGTGGGTGTGGATGTCGACGAAGCCCGGGGTGACGAGCAGACCCGAGGCGTCGATTTCCTCGCGTGCTGGGCCGAGCCCGGACCCGACCGCCGCGATGCGCCCGTCCGTCACCGCGACGTCGCCGGTCACTGGCGCGGAACCGGTGCCGTCCACGATCCGGCCGCCGCGGATCACCAGGTCGTAGGGGGTGGCGCCGCCTGGGCTGGCCGGGTTGTGAGGGGCTTCGGGGGGCACGGGCGCTCCGCCTTTCGCAGTTGGGACCGCGGGCCGCCCGAGATCTGTCGGCGTGGTTGTGCCGAGCGGCCTCGCGCTATTGTCTGGTCGCGCTATTGTCTGGTGTTGCGTATATTCCGTCAACGTGCCGGCTGGTCCGGTGCGCTGCCGACAACGATTGAGGCCCCGTGGCACAGCCGAGGACGCTCTACGACAAGATCTGGGACGCGCACGTCATCGACCGCCTGCCCGACGGCACTTGCCTGCTAGCCGTGGACCGGCAGATGATCTACGAGGCGAGCAGCGCTGCGGCGTTCACGGCGCTGCGGGACGCGCACCGAACGGTGCGCCGCCCGACGGCGACACTGGCGACGGTCGACCACACCATCGCCACTCGTAGCGACGCGCCACCGCGTGCCGGAGCGCTCAGGTTCGTCGACGAGCTACGCGACAACTGTGCCGGCGCCGGCATCGCGTTCCTCGGCCTCGACGACCCTCGCCGTGGCATCGTCCACGTCGTCGGCCCCGAGCAGGGCTTCACCCAGCCCGGCCTGCTGATCGTGTGCCCGGACAGCCACACGTCCAGCCACGGCGCCCTGGGCGCGCTCGCCTTCGGCATCGGGTCCTCCGAGCTCGAACACGTCCTCGCGACCCAGACGATCATGCAGAAGCCGTCCCGCACGATGCGGGTGACGCTGACCGGCACCGTGACCGCGCCGGTCAGCGCGAAGGACGTCATCCTGGCCACCCTGGGCCGCATCGGCGTCGGCGCCGGGATCGGCCACGCGATCGAGTTCGCCGGCGACGTGGTCCGGGCGATGCCGCTGCCGGGCCGGTTGACGTTGTGCAACATGGCCGTCGAGGCCGGGGCCCGCAGCGGCATCGTCGCTCCTGACGAGGTGACCTACGAGTGGTTGCGCGGCCGGCCGATGTCACCGTCCGGCGAGCATTGGGACGCCGCGCTGGCGTACTGGCGGTCGCTTCCGACCGACGACGGCGCCGCCTTCGACCGTGAGCTCGCGATCGAGCTCGGCCATCTGGACCCACAGGTCACCTGGGGCACGTCCCCGGACGAGGTCGTCCCGATCGGGGGACGTGTCCCGGACCCGGCCGGCGCGCCGAGCCCTCAGAAGGCGGCCGCGTGGCGCCGCGCGCTGGACTACATGGATCTTCGGCCGGGAACCGCGCTGACCGACGTCGGCGTCGACCGGGTCTTCATCGGCTCGTGCACGAACTCCCGCCTGGACGACCTGCGGGCCGCCGCCGACGTCGTCCACGGGCGGCGGGTGGCCGACGGCGTGCACGCCATGGTCGTCCCTGGCTCGGGCCTGGTGAAGAAGGCGGCCGAGGCCGAGGGACTGGACCGGGTCTTCCGGGAGGCCGGCTTCGAGTGGCGGACTCCTGGCTGTTCGATGTGCTTCGGCAACGCGCACGACCACGTCGCCGCCGGCCAGCGCTGCGCATCCACGTCGAACCGCAACTTCGAGAACCGGCAGGGCCGCGGCGCCCGCACCCACCTGGTCAGCCCCGCGACGGCGGCCGCCGCCGCGGTGACCGGCCGTTTCGCCGACGTCCGGGAGCTGGTCTGACCATGCAGCCGTTCACTGTGCTGACCGCGATCGCCGCGCCGCTGCCCTGGGCCGACGTCAACACCGACGACATCTGCCCGGCTCCGGGAGCCAGCTCGGTCGCCCGCAAGCCGGGTGGGCGCGACATCCTCCGTGACCGGAGCCGGATGGGCCTGAATGCCTTCGCGGCGTACCGATGGGACGACAACGGCGACCCCAACCCGGCCTTCGTACTCAACCAGGAGCCGTTCGATCGCGCGCAGATCCTCATCAGCGGCGAGAACTTCGGCTGTGGGTCCTCGCGTGAGATGGCAGTCTGGTGCCTGATCGGCATCGGGATCCGGTGCATAATCGCCCCGTCGTTCGGCGACATCTTCCACAACAACTGCGTCCGCAACAGCCTGCTGCCAGTGCGCCTTGCTCCCGAGACCGTTCATCGCCTGACCACGACGGCCACCGCGCGCCCGGGCGTGCCGTTCACCGTCGATCTCGTCGAACAGGTCGTCGTCGATCCGGACGGCGCGACTGTGGCCTTCGCGATGGGCGAGTACCAGCGTCACCTGCTGCTCAGCGGGCTGGACGAGACCGCGGCGACGCTGACGCGGTTGGAGCGGATCGAGGCGCACGAGGCCGCCTACACGGCGGAGCGGCCCTGGTTGGACGGTGCGCAAATATGAGCGCGCTGCCCCGCGACGTCGGCGCGCCGCTGCACCACCAGATCTCCTCGGTGCTGCGCAGCGCGATCGCCTCCGGGCGCTACGTCATGGGGGAGTACCTGCCGAGCGAAACGAGCCTGATGGGCATGTTCGACGTGTCGCGCGCCACCGTCCGCCGCGCACTCACAACCCTGGAGCACGAGGCGCTGATCGACCGCCGTGCCGGCAAGGGAACCCGCGTCATCGGGACGGTCATCAGCACCCAGATCCGCAAGCAGCTGCGCCAGATCGAGCGGGGAGCCGCCGGCACCACCGTCGACGTGCTCGAGTTCGGCACCGCGCTCGCGCCGGCGGAGGTCGCGCACGCGCTCGCCGTTCCCGACCGGAGCTCTCTTCTGCGGATCGTGCGTGTGCGATATCGGGACGGCGTACCCCTTCGCCATCTGACCAACTACCTGCCGCCGCCAGTCGGCGAGCGGTTGAACCGCGCGGACGTGGAGACGGGCACCCTGGTCCAGGCGCTCAGCCGCTACGGTCACACGGTGGCCCGCGCCGAGGACGAGGTGGGCGCGACGCTCGCCGATCCGGTTACCGCGCCGATTCTGGGGATACGGGTGGGCGACCCGCTGCTGGAGATGGCCCGGACCCTCTACGACCCCGACGGGGTGCCGCTGGCCTTCCAATGGACGCTGGTCTCCCCGGACCGGTTTCGGCTCCGCATCATTGCCACGGGCGGGGACGATCACCCTGTGTCGGCGGTTCCCGAATACGGCGCATTCGCTCCAGTAATCACGAGCCCGTCCTGATCGGTTCCGAGGTCACGGGCTCGCGCTCTGGAGGAGTGCTGGCCATGCACCCGCCGCCTCAGGTTCGATACCTCGGCGTACAGGCACCTGGCACCGCACATAGCGTCCGGAGAAATGGCGTACCGCACAACGGCCGGTGAGCTATGAGGGCGGTGATGCTGTAGTTGCGCCGCAGATAGGTGACCGGGTCGAACCGGTCCCACCGCACGTCCGAGTTTCGCGGCCCATCGGCAGCCCGAGGCGCCCGGTCTTCCATCGGTGACCCCCGTCAGCTGGTCTCGCGCGAGACGGGTCGCCGGGCCCGGAGACTCCCCCGCGGAGTGCCACGTCATCATCACATACCGGTGAGGCCGCGTGCCCTCGAATGCGGCCGACCCGGGCGGCTGCGGCCCAGGCGCTCCCCGCCGAGCAGTCTGCCGGGCGAAAGAAGATGATTCAGCCGGTGAGCTGGCGAAACTCGGTGCGCCAAATGCCGCAGCAGGCGTTGAACCACGGGTTGCGTTCGGCGAGCAGAAGCACGAAGCGAGAACGGTCTCGTCGTAGTAGGCGCGGCGTTTCTCGGGTCCTGGATGCGTGTCCAATCGCTGGACATTGCTCAGCCGATCGGCGAGCTTCACCAGGATCGCGTCGTCCGTACCTGCCTTCGGGGTAGCAGGCTGAGGACGGCGGCGGCGGTGGCGGCGAGTGACGTGGCGGCGCAGAACCACCAACCAGTGTGGAAGGCGCCAACGACCGTCCGTGCTGTCGGTGAGCCGATGACGGCGATCAGGATGGCGACGCCGAGCACGCTGGCGATCTGGCGGGCCATGTTCACCACCGCGCTGCCCGTCGCGAACCGGTCGGGTGGCAGCGCGGACGTCGCCCCGGACGTAAGCGTCGGCAGGGCGAGCCCGACTCCGAACCCGACGATCAGCAGGCCGGGAAGCATGGCCGTCGCGTAGTCGTGGGTCAGGTCCGTGCGCAGTGCCCACCAGGCGGGTCCGGCGGCGAAGGCGAGCGTGCCGAGGGCGGCGACCGGGCCGCTGCCGAACCGGTCGATCAGCCGGCCGGTGAGGGCCAACGCCACTGGCGGCACCATCGCGGGCCCTGGCGCGACGGCCAGCCCCACCAGCAGCGGCGACCAGCCCCAGGCGGCGTCCAGATAGGTGACGACCGACAGGAGCATCGCGGCGAAGGCCACGCTGAACAGCAACAGCGCGAACACCGCCGGCCCGAACCCCGGCGCGCGCAGGACCGCCAGCTCCACGACCGGCGCCGGATGGCGCGCCGAGCGTGCGACGAACCCGGCCAGCAGCGCCGCGGCCGCCACGAAGCTGCCGATCACCTTCGCCGACGTCCAGCCCCAGGACGGCGCCTGCACCAGGCCCAGCGCCAGCAGGCCGATACCGATGGTGAGCAGCAGGACTCCGAAGATGTCCGGGAACGGCCCGGAGACGGTCTGCCGCTGCCGTGGCAGAACTCGCGCCCCGGCCACCAACGCGACGACGCCGAAGGGCACGTTGATCAGAAACACCCATCGCCAGTCCGCCTCGACGAGCAGCCCGCCGACGACCGGCCCCAACGCTGCCGCGAGCCCGCCGACGGCCGCCCAGGCGCGCACCGCGGCCGGGCGCCGCTCGGGTGGAGTGACGGCGAGCAGCAGCGCCAGGCTGGTGGGGATCAGCGCCGCGGCTCCGACGGCCTGCGCCACCCGGGCCGCGATCAGCATCGTCAGGTCGGAGCTGGCCGCGCAGGCGGCGCTCGCCGCGGTGAACACCCCGAGACCGAGGAGGAAGCCGTCGCGGTGCCCATGCCGGTCCGCGAGCCTGCCGGCGGCCACCATCAGCGCCGCGAAGACGATGGCGTAGCCGTTGAGTACCCAGGACAGCGTCGAGAGCTGGCCACCGAGCGCGCGGTGGATGTCCGGGAACGCGACGTTGACGACGAACAGGTCCAGATTGGAGATGAAGACCGCGGCGCAGACGACGGCGAACACCATGCGTGCCCGCGGATCCGGCGCCGATCGGGTCGTCGTCGCCGCCGGCCGTATCGATGACATCGGCGGCGCGACCAGGCCGACGCCGCCGACCCACACGGGCGGCACCCCGACCGGCGGCGGCACCACCACCGTTCTCAGCTCGGGCTCGCCGCCGCCCGCCGTCAGCCAACCGTCACCGCTGCCACCACCCTCGCCAGATCGCACCCGCGGCGGCGGCGCGCCCACCGCTGGCGGCGGCAGTATCACCGTCCTCAGCTCGGGCTCCCCGCCGTCACCTACCGTCGACCGGTCACCACTGCCGCCAGCAGACCGCACCCATGGCGGCGGCCCTCCTACGGGTAGCGGCAGGTCCACCGTCGTGACCTCAGACGTTCCCCACCGGGCCGACGGCGTGGGGAAGCCCGGCCGTCGTGGGTCGCGGGGCCGGCGTCTCGTCTCCACAGCTTCGTTTTCGTTCATTGCGTTCTCCTCGCCGCCCCCGAAACACCCGGGCAGCCAGGACTACGCATTTCCGAGTCTGTCGCCGAACTCGGCGACGGGGAACACGCCCCGCCGGTCTCCAGGAAGCCGCGTGCCAAGCCGGAAAGGCCGGTCACAAATCGGAGCCGTCGACCTGATCTGGCCCACGGCTCGCCTCTACTGGAAGTATTACCTGCAACCGACTGCCCGCAGCGATGACGACCAATACCAGACAGGAGTAACCCTCCGCCTGGCAGGCCGAGCGTCGGTAGCCGGCCGGCCGCAGCGGCGGCGCATCCTCATGCGTGGACCTTCGGGTGGCCGGGTGTGACACGGCCGTGTCTGTCCGGTCCGGGTCCGGATGATGCCGGGACGGGTCGCCGGGTGTGGGCGTGCGGCTCACGGCGCGACCAGGCCATGGCCGAGACCGCACCCGGTGGCGACGTCGTCACGACGCTCGTGGTGACGGTGCGTTCCGATTTCAGTGAGCTGGTACGGACACCAGAGGCGATGGCCAAGCTGACCGTCGTGCCGCCAGCCGACTTCGTGCAGGTGCCGCCACCGGTCTCGGCGCCGGTCCCGGCGCCGAAGGGCGTCGGGACCGGCGCCCTGTCTACAGCTTTACGAACGTGTAGCCCTTGTTCTTCAGCTGGGGCAGTGCCACTTCTAGGGCCTTCACCGTTTCTGAGCGGTCCGTGCCGGCCTCCGTCGACCGGTTGCCGTCACCGTCGTGGCAGAGCAGGATGTCGCCGGGCTTCGCCGCCAGAAGACTACTGATGATCTTCTGTGTGCCGGGCCGTGACCAGTCCTTGGGGTCGACGTCCCAGCCGATCGGGGTCAGGCCGTGCTTGGCCGCCGAGGCGAACACGGCCGGCGACCAGTCGCCGCCCGGGGCGCGGAACAGGCGCGGAGCGGTACCAGCGGCGTTCGTGATCGCGGACTGCGCATCGTTGATCTGCTGCTCGATCTCGGCCGCGGACCGGTGAGCGAACGGCTGCGGGTGGGTCATGCTGTGGTTACAGAGGGCGTGACCGTCAGCGACGATCTGTCGGACGAGATCCGGGTGGGCCTTTGCCTGCCTCCCAACAAGGCAGAAGGTCGCGTGCACGCCCTGCCGCCGGAGCAGCGCGAGCACACGCGGAGTCCAGGAAGGATCTGGTCCGTCGTCCAGAGTGAGCGCGACCGCGTTGGCCGGGGCGTGCGGAAGGACCTGGTGCACGGTGTAGGCAGGCCGGTCCCGAACGGCCGCTGTCGTCGCGGCCGGCGTTGGCCTCGATGCCGATGTCGATGTCGCGGCCGGCGTCGTTGCAGCAGCCTCGGTCGCCACGGCCGGCCGTGCGGACCCGACCGCGCCCGCCGCTGTCAGCCCGACGGCCCCAGCGGCGATCCAGACCGCCAGCCGAGATCGGACGCCGTGCTTGTTCCGGTCTCGTGCCGCCGCCGGTGATCGACCGCGCAGGTCCTCTTCCCGGCTGGGTCCCGCCGCCCGGCGGTCCACAGGACGCGCGGCGTCGGATCGGTCACGCAGGGTGCTTTGAGCGCGGATCGACAAGAGAAAATACTTTCCCGCGACACCTGCGGAAGCCCTGAGACGTACACGTGAAGGTGCGGCCGCCTGACCATCCGACGAGAAGAATTCTTCCGCACGCCTGCCCGGCGAGTGCCGGCGGGCTCTCCGTTTCCGCCCCGCGAACAGAGAAGATGACATGCACCGGGACGGTGGGCGGAATTCGGTGTAGGCCCGGCGTGCGTGTCCCGGTGCCTTGTCTTCCGGCCGGAACGGGTACTACGTTAGTCAGTACCCTGGGTCGAGGGCAAAAACCTGGCTTCACCGGGTGCGGGCCGAGCGCTGACCGAGCGCATTTTCTGTTGGCCCACATGAGGACCCGTGTCCGGCGTGTGGTCGATGTCACGCAGGGTCCACCGATTGTGATGTGCAAAGCGTGGCCAGGCGGCGCCATGAGGCGTCGAGTGCGTCACCTCGAAGATCCGGGCAGGTGCCGAGAATGATTGGCGGCGGCCGCCGGTCGTCGAGGTTCAGGAAATTCTGGGATCCTAGGTCCTGCGCAGGCCGTCTGGTGTGTTTGGTGCACATTGCAGGAAATGGCACCAATTGCCGCGTGTGCGTTGTTGGACGGGCCTCGCCGCCGTCGGCCAAGCAGGGACATTTCAGTCAGTGGCCCAGGTGTACGCCGAGACCGTACAGGTGGTGGAACCGCCGGGCGGATGGCGGGGCGGGGTCGGGATGGACGTCCAGCTGGTCGTCGCCGACGAATCCTCCGATGACGGCCTGCCGAGCCCGCGGAAATGGCCGCTGGTGTGCCGGCGTCGTGCTCCGACCGATCAATGCCGGGCTGCGAGCCTCGACTGTCGAAGGCTCGCAGCCCGGCCACTCGAACCTGCGGCCAACCTGCGGCTACTCGCCTGCCTCGGTGGGTGGGTCGGCGAGGACGGCGTCGACGATCGTCGTCGCCGGTGGTGAGACTGCTCCGGGCAGGACGACGACGCTGGACTTGCTGTCGACGATGGCCTGCAGCGTGCGCAGGGTCATCAGCTCCGGGTTGCCGCGTGCCATCCGGGCGGCGTTCGCCAGGGCGCGCATCGCCGCGACCTCGCCGCGGGAGCGCTCCAGCGCGGCGCGCGCCTCCTCCTTGGCGACGACCACCTGGCCGAGCGCCCGGCGGAACTCGCCGGGGAACATGACGTCCCGGACGTCCACGAGCTCCACGACGACGCCGAGCCGCGCCGGCTCCAGCGCGCTCGTCTCCGCCCGGACCGCCTCGCCGAGCCCCGCCCGGTCGGCGAGGATCGCCTCGGCGGCGCGCCCGCCGACCACCCGCCGGCATGCGATCTGCAGCAGCGCGTACAGCTCCACCTCGGGTGACGTCGCGGCGGACACGTAGGTCTTCGGATCCACCGTCCGGATTCGCGCGAGCAGGGTGACGCGCACGCCGACGCCGTCGCTGGTCAGGATCTCCTGACCGGGGACCGTGAGCATCCGCGGGCGCAGGTCGAGGGTGACGTGGGTGTCGCGGTCGCGCCGGTAACGGTGGCGGCCCGGCTCGAGAACTTCGACGAACCGGCCGTCGGTGAACCGCACCGCCCGCTGGTATTCCAGCACCGTCACGTGTGTCCGTCGCATAGCCATCAGAACCCACCTCCTCAAATTCTTGACGTCCCTTACCGCCTGACCTGCCGCCCGACGGTCGGACAGCTGGCCCGCGTGACCGCCCGTCCCGGCGGGAGCCAGCCGGCGGGTCGCCGAAACGACGACGCCGGCCGCCCGCAAAGCCGTTTCCGGGCTGCCCGAGGGCAGGTCACGCGGGCCACCTGTTGTGCGGGAATCGAACCCTGACCGTTTAGCAGACGGAGCCTCCAGTGGCGTGGCCGGGCGTATCGGGAACACCTTGCGCGGCGATGCCGCCAGGCGCCCTTCTTTCTCCCGGGCCGTACATGATGATGGCCCGGACCAGCGCAGACGTCACGCCATTTTTTGCCTGCTCACCCGAGCCGCCGAGCATCACTCCAATGCGGCGTCATTCTCGGCTGTCGCGGGCGGTGCGGCTGGGTGGTGGGCGGTGTTCGTCGCGGTGAGGACGAACTCCGCATGATCCGTTCCGCCCGCAGCCGCTGACGGACGGCCACGCCGCTGCCGCGCCGGGCATTGATTGCCGTTCGGCTCGCGGACGGTTGCTCGACTGGCCGCCCAGCCCAGGCCGCAGATCCGTAACTGGGGCAGGTCCGCAGCCGAAGCAGGCCCGTAACCGGGCCGTCCGAGAAATGCTCGGGCGGCCCGGCCCATCCTGTGAGGCGGCGGCGGATGGTGGCGCGACGACCGCGCCCGCGCCTGGCGGCCTGCGCCAGACAGTAACCCCACGCCGGCGCTGAGGGATCCGTGCTATCCCTGAGTTCCGGTGCGTGTCAGCGCGCGGCGAGCGTGTCGACGGCGGCGCGCTGCTCGGCGATCAGGGCGTCCTTGCGGTCCTGGTCGAGGAACGAGTGGCGCACGCCGGCCGCGGCGAGCCCGGCGACGGCCGCGCGGGACAGGCCCAGATCTCGAAGGGCATGCAGGTACTCGTCGCGCAGCGTCGTGCCGAACATCGGCGGGTCGTCGCTGTTCAGCGTGACCGACAGCCCCTCGGCGATCAGCTGCGGCAGCGGGTGGCTCGGGTAGTCCGCGACGACGCCGGTGCACAGGTTGGACGTCGGCGAGACGTCGAGCGGGATGCCGTCGGCACGCAGCCGCGCGATCAGCACGGGATCCTCCAGCGAGCGGATGCCGTGGCCGATCCGGTCGGCACCTAGGTGCTCGACGCTGTCCCAGATGGTCCTGGCCCCGGTCGTCTCGCCGGCATGCGGAATGCTGCGCAGGCCGGCCGCCCGCGCCGCCGCGAACACCTTGGCGAACTGCGGCCGGGGGACGCCGGCCTCGGCGCCGCCGACACCGAGGCCGACCACGCTGTCACCACCGTGGGCGAGCGTGTACTCGAGCGTGAGGTCGGCGACCTGCTGGATGTCCACGTCGGGCAGCCCGCCCGGGATGTCGGTCATCCAGCGGATCTCGATGCCGGTCGCGGCGCGCGCCTCAGCCCGCCCGCGATTGATGCCGGCGAACACGTCCTCGATCGGGACGCCGCGCATTGCATGGATGTACGGCGTGAAGTAGATCTCCGCGTAGCGGACGTTCTGCGCGGCGAGGCCGAGGGCGGTCTCACGGGCGAGCAGCGCGAAGTCGTCCTCGTCGCGCAGGACCCGCACCGCCGTCCGGTAGACGCGCAGGAAGTGGTTGAAGTCCTTGAAGGCGTACCACGCGCGCAGCGCCTCCTCGGACGTCGGGATGTCCTCGACCTGGTGGCGGCGCGCGAGCGCGAGCACCGTGCCGGGAAGCATCGAGCCCTCCAGGTGGACGTGCAGCTCGACCTTGGGCAGCGCGTCGACGAAGTCCTCGTCGCTCACCGCACCGCCGTAGCCGACCGCGCCGCCATCACCAACCGAGCTGCCGTCGCCGACGCTGTCCCTGATCGCGCCGCTCGCTGGGACGTCCGGGTGCGACACCATCAACAACCACTCCGGGGGTCTCGGCCGCGCCCGGCGCGGCATCGCGAGGAAAACCGGCCTCGCCGAGGCCACGAGGCCACCCGTGCGGGTGGCGAGCGGGCGCCGTCCGTCCCTGTCGACGCGGCGCCGAAACCGGTGATTCGGACGATCCGCCGTCCGGCTCGTCCTCGTCAAACAGGCTGACAGAAAGTCGTCAAGGACCTGTGGGCACCGGCCGCCGGCCGCGCAAAAAGATCATTATTGTGCGGCCGGCGGCGTCCCCTAGATCGCTGGCGGGGCGGATTCCTCGGCCGGAGCCGCGGCGACCCGCGCGGCGTCGGTCGGCGCGGGCCGCGGGCCGGGCTGTTCCGCGACCTTCAGGAGGGCGGGCGTCGGCGATGCCTCAGGTGCGTCAGCTGCCCCGGGCCCGTCGGATGCTTCGGCCGTCGCCGTCGCCGTCGCCGTCGCTGTTGCCGTCGTCGCCGGTGCTGGAGCCGGGACGTCTGGGCGCACGACGACGGCGTCCCGCGGGCGCGGCGGCGCGGAGCCGCCGAGGTGGGCCGGCTGCCACCAGTCGGGCGCGCCGGGAGCCGGCGGCGGGTACCGACGCTGGGCGTCGTCGAGCATCGTGCTCATCGTCTCGTACAGCAACGCGGTGCCGGCCGTGGCGTCCGCGAGCTCGGCCGGCGGGATCGGGGCGCCGACAGTGAGCGAGATCGGCGTGTGCCGCGCCTTGCGCAGGTTGCGGGGCTGGCCCTTGGTCATGACCCGCTGGCTGCCCCAGAGGATCATCGGGATCACGGGGACATTCGCCAAGGCGGCCATCCGCGTGGCGCCGCTCTTGAACGGCGCCAGGCAGTAGTGCGGGTGGATGGTTGCCTCGGGGAACACACCGACGAGCTCGCCGGCGCGCAGCCGCTCGATCGCCACCCGCAGCGACGCGGCGCCGGCATCCCGGTCGACCGGGATGTGGTGCATGCCGCGCATCAGTGGGCCGGTCACCTTGCTGTCGAAGGTCGACTTCTTCGCCATGAACCGCACCATGCGCTTCTGCGCCTGCCAGAACGGCACGCCGGCGAGCGCGAAGTCCAGGTAGGAGATGTGGTTCATGAGCACCACGGCGCCGCCGGTCGCCGGGATGTTCTCCTGGCCGCGCACGTCGAGCTTCAGGTCGAGCGTCCGGAACAGCCCCAGCGCGACGCTGATGACCGGCCGGTACACGTACTCCGCCACCTGTGCTTCTCCGTCCTGTCCGGCCGGGTGCCCCGGCCGTCCGCGGACAGTGCGACAGCCAGCCCGGCGCCGGCTGGCCAGTCCGGGTCGGCCGCGTGGGAGGCGGCCGCGCCCACCTCGGCGTGGGCTGTGGTGGCGATCGCCGGCCGGCCAACACTACCGCCACGGGTGAGCACCCACGAGCAAAGCGGTAGTGGGCGACGTGGGACTCGGCTGGGCTACGACTACCGGAGTGCACCTTTGTCGGAAACCGACAGGAACAGGCCGTACGGTGAACGTGGCCTACGACGTCTTGATCACTGCGAAGGTCTCGCCCCGTCCGGCCCGTCCCAGCAGCTGGCCACGGCAGCCGGCCTCGGCGGCGCGGCGGCAGCGGCGCGGCGGTAGCGGGCGGCCGGGCGTCGCCACAGGCCAGGAGACTCTCCACCGAGGAGGCGGCCCTGTCCGACCTGCTGCACCGGGCGCTCGAAGTCCAGCCGGCGCCGAGCCGCCTGGTGCTCGCCGTCGCCGGGCTGCTCGCGCTGCTGACCGTCGCGAGCGACCGCACCTGGCCCGTCGCCCGGCACGTCGTCACGATCGTCCACGAGGCCGGGCATGCGGTAGTCGCGCTGTGCGCCGGGCGCCGCCTGGCCGGGATCCGGCTGCACTCGGACACCTCCGGGGTGACGATCTCGTCAGGCCGGCCCACCGGCCCCGGGGTGGTCTGCACGGTCGCCGCCGGCTACCCGGCGCCGGCGCTGCTCGGCCTCGCGGCGGCGGCGCTGGTGTCGACCGGCCGCACGGCGCTGCTGCTGCAGCTGTTCGTCGTGCTGCTGGTGGGTGTGCTGGTGGTGATTCGCAACGGGTTCGGGCTGCTGTCGGTGGTGGTGAGCATCCTGGTCGTGCTCGCCGCCTCCGTGCTCGCTCCGGATGCGCTGCGCGGCGGGTTCGCCGCCTACGTGACCTGGTTCCTGTTGGTGGGCGGGGTGCGGCCGGTGTACGAGGTGTCGCGGTTTCGCCGCCGGCGCGGCGGCGGCTCGGACCCCGACCAGCTCGCCTACCTCACCGGGCTGCCCGCCGGTGTGTGGGTCGCGGTCTTCGGCCTGGCCAGCGTCGCCTGCCTGGCCGGCGGCACCGCCCTGCTCGCCGGCGTCTGGTGACGGGCCACGGCTGCCTCCCGACCGGAGGGCGACGCCGGTCGGGTCATCCTGCCGCTGTGGAAGCGCGTCGGACTGTCACAGGGCGGTCTTAGGCTGGAGCCATGTGCGGCCGGTACACCCAGACGCTGAGCGCGGACGACCTCGCCGACGCGATGTCCGCCCGCGATGACACCGGCGGCGAGGTGCGCGAGCGCTACAACGTCGCCCCGACGACCACCCAGCCGATCGTGACGGCCGAGCGTTCGAAGGCCGACGAAGCCGACGAAGCGGACGGCGTTCCGGCCGCGTCCGGCGCGCACGCGGGTGACGGTCGCGTGTTGCGGCTGGCTCGCTGGGGGCTGGTGCCGTCCTGGGCGAAGGACATCTCCATCGGCTCGCGGATGATCAACGCGCGTTCGGAGACGGTCTCCGAGAAGCCGGTGTTCCGCAAGCCGTTCGCCACGCGGCGCTGCCTGGTCCCGGTCACCGGCTTCTACGAGTGGCACCGGCCCGAGAAGAAGAAGCGCGGCCAGCCGTACTTCATCCACCGCGGCCAGCACGCGGGCATCGGCCCGGCCGGCCCGTTGCTCGCCTTCGCCGGTCTGTACGAGGTGTGGCGCGGTGGAGACGCGCCGCTCGTGACGTACACGATCCTGACCACCGGCCCGGCCGTCGGCCTGGAGTTCCTGCACGACCGCTCACCGGTCGTGCTGCCCGCCGCCGCGTGGGAGCGGTGGCTCGACCCCGACTACCTGGACACCGAGGCCCTGCGCACCCTCCTCGTCCCGGCGCCCGCCGGCGTGTTCGAGGCCTACCCGGTGGGCACGGCCGTCGGTGACGTCCGCAACCAGGGGCCCACGCTGACCGAGCGCATCGAGCTCCCGCCGGGCACCTACGACCCTCAGGCCGCCCCGGCCCCCGCCCCGGTGGCGGGCGAGCCCGCCGACCTGTTCGCCACCCCCGACCCGTTGTCTCCCGACGCGGCCCGGGCCCCGCTCGAGCTTTCCCTGTTCGCCGACGACACCCGCTGACGGCGGCGGCACAGGCCGGCCGCACATGTCAGCGGGCGGGGCGTCGCTGGCGCGTGGGCGCGGGCCAGCGACGCCGCCGGAGCCCAGGTTTCTGCGGGGTCAGGCCTGCTTGATGGCGGAGATGTCGAGCTGAATCTTGACCTTGTCGCTTATCAGAACGCCACCAGTCTCCAGGACGGCGTTCCAGGCCAGGCCGAAGTCCTTGCGGCTGATGGTGGTAGTACCCGTGAAGCCGACGCGGGTGTTGCCGAACGGGTCGAGCGAGCTGCCCTCGAGCTCCATGGCCAGCTCGACCGGCCTGGTGACGCCCTTGATGGTCAGGTCGCCGGTCATCGTGTACTCGTCGCCGTCCTGGTTGACGCCGGTGCTGACGAACGTGAGCGTCGGGAAGTTCTCGACGTCGAGGAAGTCCGCCGCACGGACGTGACCGTCGCGGTCCGGGACCCCGGTGTCGAAGCTGGCGGCCTGGATCGTCACGTTCGCGGTTGACTTGGCTGGGTCGGAACCGTCGAGCACGAGGGTGCCCTCGAACTGGTTGAAGTAGCCCCTAACGGTCGTGACCATCGCATGCTTGGTCGAAAATCCGACACGTGAGTGCGCGGCGTCGATGACCCAGGTGCCGGTGAGCGCGGACAGATCGGTCGTGGTGACTGTGGCCTCGGACATCTGGTCCTCCTGGTAGGACGGCTTGCCACCGCCACCGTTGGCGGTGGGTGCAGCGACCGGTGACTGCGTCCGGTCGTTGCTGCCGCAACTATAACGGCCGGTTGTCGCATTCCCGCGCTCTGCTACTTGGTCCGAGACTGTGGTGCACGTCTCCTTGATATATCGGCGCAGGTGGGGGCCTGGCGTGGACTGGCAGGGCTGTGGATGACTGCGGCCTATCCACAGCCAGCTGCTGACCGGCCCGCGGCGGTCGTGCGCGGTCCTACGGTCCCGCCCATGACCGATCAGCATCTCGACCGCGCTGACCGCGTCGGTCGCCCCACGTCGGCCGATCTCCCGAACGGCCTGGTCGACACCTCGTCGGACCATCCGCCCCTCGTCCGCCACCGGCCGGCCGATCTCGCTGCCTTTCCGGCCGTCTCGGCGCTCTACGGACCGGATCCGACCGTCCCCGCCGGCGAGCCGGCGGCGCGTGGCACGCCCGGCCACGGCCGAGGCCGGGCGGGAGCGGGCGTGGCGGCCGTCGGACCGGACTTCGGCGACGACGAGCCCGACCGCGACGAGCCCGACCGCGACCAGCCCGACCGCGACGAGCCCGGTGAGGACGACGAGCCGTGGGGCGAGTTCGCCGGTGGCTACCTGGGTGCGCTGGGCCACGGCGACGCCTTCGAGCCGCCGCCGGCCGCGGCGCCGTCGCACCGGCAACGAGAACGTCCACCAGGCGGGCGGATGCCCGCCATGCTCCGCGGTGTCGTGTGGGACCCGGCGGCGCGGGGCGCGATGATGCTCGCCCTCGTCGCCCTGGCCGCCGCGGCCGTCGCGGCGTTCTTCGCGTGGCACGGCCGGCCGGTCCGGATCGATACCGCCATGGGCGGCGGCGCGGCCCGCGTGACGGCCAGCCCTGGCGCTTCCCCCAGCGGGGACGGGCGGGCCGGCGGGGTGTCGGCTGAGCCCGGCGGAGCTACCGGGACGCCCCGAAGCGCCAGCCCGGCCGCGGTGGTCGTCGTCGACGTCGCCGGGCGGGTGCGCGAGCCAGGGGTGGTGCGCCTGCCGGCCGGCTCACGGGTGGTCGACGCGATCGAGCGGGTCGGGGGAGTGCTGCCGGGCACTGACACCACCGGCCTCGCGCTTGCCCGTCAGCTGGTCGACGGCGAGCAGATCCTCGTCGACGGCAGGCCGGGGCCCGCGTCCGCCGCCCCGGCGGCCGTACCGTCGGCAGGCGCGGGCTCCGGCGGGGAAGCGGGAAACGCGGTCGGGCTGGTCCACCTGAACACGGCGACGGCCGAGCAGTTCGACACGCTGCCCGGCATCGGGCCGGTGCTCGCTGACCGGATCGTGCGCTACCGGCAGGAGAACGGCCCGTTCGCCTCGCCCGAGCAGCTCGCCGAGGTGCCGGGAGTCGGTGACCGGCGTCTGGCCGAGCTGCTCCCCCTCATCGCTCTGTGAGCGGCCGGTCCCGTCGCACGCAGGCGGGTAGGCGGCGGCCGGGCCGTGAGCCGGACGGCCCCGCGCCGGAGCCGGTGCCGGGAGGCAGCGAGGCCGCCGCCACGACGCGGACGGCGACGCCGCTCGATCTGCGGCTCGCGGTGCCGGCCGTGGCGGTGTGGGGCGGGGCGGCGCTTGCGACGAGGTGGGGGCCCTCGCTGGCGGTCCTGATCGCGGTCGCCGTGGTCGGCGGGATCGCACCACTGCTGGGTGGGGCGCTGGTGCTTGCCGGTCGGCGCGCGTCGGGGGAGGCCCGGTGGGGGTGGCAGGCCATGGCTGTGGCCGCCGTGGCGGGGCTCGCGGCAGGGGTGTTCGTCGCCGGGGTGGGCGGCCAGGACCGGCGGTCCGGGGTGCTCGCCCAGCTCGCGGCCGCGGGAGCCACGGTCGGCGTCGAGCTCGTCGTCGCCGCCGACGCGCACCCCCTGGCAGCCGGGCCGTCCAGCGCCGCCGGCGGCTCCCGCAACGTCGCCGTCTCCGCTCGGCTCGTGCGGCTGGCCACGGAGCAGCCCGCCGCCTGGCCGGGCGCGACCAGCACCGGCGGCGGCTCGACAGGTGGCACCCCCTCAACAGGCGCCACCGCCGCCGCGTCGGGTGGCCTGGCCGTGCGGCTGGACGTGCCCGTCCTGGTGCTGGCCCCGGCGCAGGGGTGGTCCGGGCTGCTCCCGAGCAGCAGGGTGGCCGTCGACGGCCGGCTCGAGGCGCCGCGGCCGGGCGACGAGGTCGGCGCCGTGCTGTTCGTCCGCGGGCCGCCGAAACCACTGCGTGGACCAGTCTGGTATCAGCGTGTCGCCGGCCGGTTGCGGGCCGACCTACGGGACGCCGCTTGCGTTCTGCCGCAGCCCGTCCGCGGACTCTTCCCCGGCCTGGTCGACGGTGACGTCAGCGAGCTGGACCCGGGCCTGCGTGACGACTTCCGCACTGCCGGACTCACTCACCTGACGGCCGTCAGCGGCGGAAACGTCGTGATCATTACGGGGGCGGTGCTCGCGGCGTTGCGGCGTACCCGGGCCGGGGTGCGGTCCAGGGCGCTGTGGGCCGCCGGGACGATCATCGTGTTCGTCGTCGTCGCGCGGCCGTCCGCCAGCGTGCTGCGGGCCGCGGCGATGGGACTGCTCGGCACGGTCGCGACCGGCACCGGAAGGCGCGCCTCGGTGCTCCCGGCGCTGTCGGCGACCGTCGCCGTGCTGGTCCTGGCCTACCCGGCGCTCGCGCTGTCGGCCGGCTTCGCGCTGTCGGTGCTGGCCACGGCCGGCATCGTCACGCTCGCGCCGGCCTGGCGTATCCGGCTCGCCCGGCGGCTGCCCGCCCGGCTGGGCTGGCTCGCGGACGGCGCCGCCGTGGCGGCGGCCGCGCAGGCTGCCTGCACGCCGGTGATCGCCTGGATCGGCGGCGGGATCAGCCTGGTCGCCATACCGGCCAACGTCGCCGCAGCGGTGGCGGTCGCGCCGGTCACCGTGCTCGGCGTCGTCGCGCTGGTCGTCGGACCAGCCAGCGGCGGGCTCGCCCGGGCGGCTGCCTGGCTGGCGGGCTGGCCATGCCGGTGGCTCGTCCTGGTGGCGCGCAGCGCGGCGGCCGTGCCCGGCGCGACCGTGCGCTGGCCCGGCGGCCCGCTGGGAGCGCTCGCGACGCTGGCGGGGCTGCCCGCGGCGCTCGCCGTGCTGCGCCGGCCGCGGGGCCGGCGGGTATGCGCGGCCGCGGCGGCCGGGCTGCTCCTCACCCGGTGTGCCGTCTTCGACCGGCTTGGGGGCTGGCCGCCGCCCGGCTGGCTGCTCGTCGCATGCGACGTCGGCCAGGGCGACGCGGTCGTCCTCGCCGCCGCGCCGGGCGCGGGCGTGCTGGTCGACGCCGGCCCGGATCCGGCGGCGCTCACCGCCTGCCTGAAAGACCTGGGGATCCGCCGGCTGCCCGTCGTGCTGCTCACCCACCTGCACGCCGACCACGTCGACGGGCTTTCTGCCGTGCTCGGTCGCCTACCAGTCGGCGAGGTCCTCGTGGGACCGCTGCACGAGCCCGCCGACCGGTGGGCGACGCTGCGGTCGGAGGCGGACGCCGCGGGCGTTCCGCTGGTCGAGGTCGGCGCAGGCGCCAGCCGCGCGGTCGGGCCGGTCACCATCCAGGTCATCGGGCCAGTACGTCCGCTGCGCGGCACCGACAGCGACCCGAACAACAACTCGCTGATCAGCGTCGCCCACACCGGTGGGTTGACGATCGTGCTCGCCGGCGACGCCGAGCACGCGGAGCAGCGCCAGGTGCTGAGCACCGGCACCCTCGCCGCCGCGGCGGCGAGGGTGGACGTCCTCAAGGTCGCCCATCACGGCTCGGCCAGCCAGGAGCCCGGCCTGCTTGGCGCCTCCGGCGCCAGGGCGGCGCTGATCAGCGTCGGCGCTGGCAACCGGTACGGCCACCCGGCGCCAGACACGCTCGCCGCCCTCGCCGCGGCTGGCATTCCCTACGCCCGCACCGACACGGACGGAGCCGCGGCCGTCGTCGCCACCTCCGCAGGCGCCCCCGCCCTCGTCGTACGCCGGCACCGCCGGCCCCCATGACAGCAGGACCGGCACGACCGGCACGACCGGCACGACTGGCACGACTGGCACGACTGGCACGACGAGCGTGATCGGTCGGGAGGCGGCGATGTGCCATGCTCGGTGTCGTGCCGCCGTCGCCGCCCCCGCCGCTTGTCCTCGTCCAGGGCGACGAGGAGCTGCTGGTCGCCCGAGCCGTCCGCGACACCCTGACCGCCGCCCGCGCCGCGGACCCGGAGCTGGAGGTCGTCGACCGGGCGGCCGGCGAGTTCACCGAGTCCGACGTCGTCGACCTCGGCGCGTCCTCGCTTTTCGGCGGGCTGCGCGCCGTGGTCGTCCGCGCAGCCCAGGAGCTCACCGACGAGCTGCGCGACGCCTTGATCGCCTACGTCGCCCACCCGATGGACGACGTGGTGCTCGTCGTCGTCCACAACGGCGCGGTCCGCAACCGTAAGATCGTCGACGCGATGAAGGCCGCCGGGGCGCGGATGATCGCGATCTCGAAGATCACCAGGCCGCGGGAGCGACACGACTTCGCCGTCGCCGAGGTACGCCGCGCGGGCGGGAAGATCTCGGACACTGCCGTCACCGCCCTGCTTGACGCGGTCGGCAGCGACCTGCGCGAGATCGCGGCCGTCTGCGAGCAGCTGGTCGCCGACACCGACGGACCGATCGACGACGCGGCGGTCCACCGCTTCCACCGCGGCCGGGCCGAGGCCAGCGGCTTCGCCGTCGCCGACGCGGCCATCGCCGGTGACCTGGCCGGCGCTCTCACCCTGCTGCGCCAGGCGCTCGAGACAGGAACGGCAGCGGTGCTCATCAGCAGCGCGGTCACCGGCGGGTTGCGCGACCTCGCCAGGGTCGCCGGCGCCGGCGGCGGCTCCAAATATGACCTGGCCCGTGCGCTCGGCATGCCGGACTGGAAGGTCGAGCGCGCGCAGCGCTCCGCCCGCGCCTGGTCGGACGGCGGCCTTGCCCGCGCCCTGCGCGCCGCTGCCACCGCCGACGCGGGCGTGAAGGGCGGCGCCGCCGACCCCGCCTACGCCCTGGAGACCCTCGTGCGCACGGTCGTCGAGGCGCGTAGCCAACGGGCGCCGCGCGACGACGGCGACGCCTCGCGTGCTCGGAGGCCCGCGCCCGGTCCCAGTCGCCACGGTCGTGCCGGGTCTGGGGCAGGAGCCCGATGAGCGGGCGCCACGAATCCGGTCGCCACGAGGCCGGCCCCGCCAGACCAGCCGGCCCCGCCAGACCAGCCGGCGACGGCGAGCTCGAGGAGGAGAAACCGGCCTTCGGCTTCCGCATCCTGCCCGCCGGCTGGATGCGCGGCCTGCTTTTCACGGTGACGGTGGTCCTCACCGCGGTGATCGCACTGTCCGAGCTGACCAGCGCGTGGGTTCTGCTGGCCCTGCCGGTCGCCGTCGTGATCGCCGTCGCCTACCTGGAAACCCTCGACCGCATCACCCGCCCGTAGCCGCCCGGGGCCCGGCGGGTCAGCCGGAGCGGTTGCTCTTGGCGGCGTCGTTGGAAAGGGCGGCGATGAAGGCCTCCTGCGGGACCTCGACGCGGCCGATGGTCTTCATCCGCTTCTTGCCCTCCTTCTGCTTCTCCAGCAGCTTGCGCTTACGGGTGATGTCACCGCCGTAGCACTTGGCGAGGACGTCCTTGCGGATGGCCCGGATGTTCTCCCGGGCGATGATCCGGCTGCCGATGGCGGCCTGGATCGGCACCTCGAACTGCTGGCGGGGGATCAGCTCGCGCAGCTTCCCGGTCATCGAAACGCCGTAGGCGTAGGCCTTGTCCTTGTGGACGATCGCGGAGAAGGCGTCGACGGTCTCGCCCTGCAGCAGGATGTCGACCTTCACCAGGTCGGACTCGGCCTCGCCGGCCGGGTCGTAGTCCAGGCTGGCGTAGCCGCGGGTGCGCGACTTCAGTGCGTCGAAGAAGTCGAAGATGATCTCACCGAGCGGCATCGTGTACTTCAGCTCGACCCGGTCGGCCGCCAGGTAGTCCATGCCCTTGAGCACGCCGCGCCGGGACTGGCAGAGCTCCATCACGGCGCCGACGAAGTCCGTCGGCAGCAGCACCATCGCGTCCACCACCGGCTCGTGCACCTCGGCGATCTTGCCGGTCGGCCAGTCGCTCGGGTTGGTGACGGTGTGCTCGGTGCCGTCCTCCATGACGACCCGGTAGACGACGTTCGGCGCCGTGGAGATCAGCGTCAGGCCGAACTCGCGCTCCAGCCGCTCCCGGACGATCTCCAGGTGCAGCAGGCCGAGGAAGCCGCAGCGGAAGCCGAAGCCGAGCGCCGCCGAGGTCTCCGGCTCGTAGGTGAGCGCCGCGTCGTTGAGCTGCAGCTTGTCCAGCGCCTCGCGCAGCGCCGGGTACTCGCTGCCGTCGATCGGGTAGAGGCCGGAGAACACCATCGGCAGCGGGTCGCGGTAACCGCCGAGCATCTCGCTCGCCGGCCGGCGCGCCGAGGTCATCGTGTCGCCGACCCTGGCCTGCCGGACGTCCTTCACGCCGGGGATCACGTAGCCGACCTCGCCGGCCGAGAGCGCGCTGGTCGGCGTCGGCTCCGGCGAGATGACTCCGACCTCGAGCGTCTCGTGGGCCGCGCCGGTGGACATCATCAGGCAGCGGTCGCGGGTGGACAGCGAGCCGTCGACGACCCGGACGTAGGTGATGACGCCGCGGTAGATGTCGTAGACGCTGTCGAAGATCATGGCGCGGGTCGGCGCGTTCGGGTCGCCCGACGGCGGCGGCACCTTCCGGACGACCTCGTTGAGCAGCTCGGGGACGCCGAGGCCCGTCTTGCCCGAGACCTTCAGCACGTCGCCCGGGTCGCAGCCGATGACCTGCGCGATCTCCTCGGCGTACTTCTCGGGCTGCGCCGCCGGCAGGTCGATCTTGTTGAGCACCGGGATGATCGTCAGGTCGTTCTCGATCGCCAGGTACAGGTTCGCCAGGGTCTGGGCCTCGATGCCCTGGGCCGCGTCGACCAGCAGGATCGCGCCCTCGCAGGCGGCGAGCGACCGGCTGACCTCGTAGGTGAAGTCGACGTGCCCGGGGGTGTCGATGAGGTGCAGGACGTAGTCCTTGCCGTCGTCGGCCGTCCAGGGCAGCCGGACGTTCTGCGCCTTGATCGTGATTCCGCGCTCGCGTTCGATGTCCATGCGGTCGAGGTACTGGGCACGCATGTTGCGCGCCTCGACCACGCCGGTCACGTCGAGCATGCGGTCGGCGAGCGTCGACTTGCCGTGGTCGATGTGCGCGATGATGCAGAAGTTGCGGATCAACGCCTGGTCGACACCGGGCGCCTGCGGGGCTGAGGACACGCGGGCAGGTCTCGTTTCTCGGGTGGGCACGCCGATGGGCCGGGCGGGCGGGTCTGGCAGGGCTCCGCCCGCCGGCCGGCGGCGCCGGACGGCGGTGCGCCCGCGCGTGTGCGGGCTCCCTCTATCGTGCCAGGATCGTGGACGCGGCTGGACCGCGCGCCACGCCCGGCGTGGCCAGCGCCACCCCGGCGTCACCGTGGCGGTGGCCCGGCGGCACGTGTCGAGGATCATCGGGGCGGTCGGCGTCGGCCCGGCGTAACTGTTGGTCATTGGTACTGTAGGGTTAACTGCGCTGCATCGGGTCCCACGGTTGCATCGGGTCCCACCGTGCGCGAGAGCAGGCCCGCTGGAGCAGGCCGGCTGGAGCGGGCACAGCACGCGGCACTACGGCGCGTGGAACCCTGGACGCGGCACCCAGACCGAAGATCTAGTCCCAACTCGACGACGAGGTTTCCCCGCGTGGCCAACATCAAGTCGCAGATCAAGCGTATCCGCACCAACGAGCAGGCTCGGCTGCGCAACAAGGCCGTGAAATCCGAGCTGAAGACCCTGGTGCGCCGCTTCCGTGAGGCTGCCGACGCCGGTGACGTCGAGACCGCCACCGCATCGCTCGAGGTTGCCTCGCGCAAGCTCGACAAGGCGGTCAGCAAGGGCGTGATCCACGCCAACCAGGCCGCGAACCGCAAGTCGGCCATGGCCAAGCAGCACGCGAGCCTCACCAGCTGATCCTGGGTGCTGAACGCGCCAGGAACGACCTCCCAGGTCACGACCTCCCAAATCGGCTCCGCAGGCTCCCGGACCTCCCAGCAGACCTCCCAGATCGGCTTCGCCGATCCGGCAGGGACCCCGGGCTCCGCAAGCTCCGCCAATCCGGCAGGAACCCCGGATTCGGCAGGGACCCCGGGCGCTGCGCCAATGCGCCGTCGCCCGTTGGGGTCGGGTTAGTTCATGCGCTCACTGGGGCGTATACGTTGGGCACGACGACAGAGGCCGGGACAGTCAGACGTCCCGGCCTCTGTCTTTGGTGTCGTTGTCTATGCGCCTTGTCACGCATCTGCCGCCAGCGAGGCCGGGGCGGCCAGCGGAAGCGGGATGGGCTGGGTGATCGGGTCCTCGGCCCAGGGGTAGGACACGGTGCCGGTGCGGTACTCGGTCGTCCGCGGCGGCAGCAGCGCTCGGCCCGCCTCGAGGAGATCTGCCTCGAAGAGGAGATCCATGACGTCTTCGTCCATATGCCCGATCCTTCCGTACGGATCACGGCAAAGCCATGGTGACACGCCCATCGTGGCTGCAACGCACACCAACCGTGGACAAACGGCCGGCGACCGGCGACAGCTCCCGCGCACCGGGGTTTCTCGGAAAGACCACGCCGAACCCACAGGAACTACGCCTACTACGCGGATCGATGCAGCCGGACGCTCCGTTCCGCGGCGCACACTGGAAGCATGTCCCCAAAGCCACCCGAGGGCCTGACCCCGCCGGCAGACGGCGCGCTGCCGGCGGTGGCTCTCGCCGAGCTTCCTCGGCACGCCTTCGGGATCTACGTCCACGTGCCGTACTGCGCGACCCGGTGCGGCTACTGCGACTTCAACACCTACACCGCCGCCGAGCTCGGCGGCGGTGCCAGCGCCGCGACCTTCGCGACCACCGCGACCGCCGAGATCCGGCTGGCCGCCCGGCTGCTCGACGGTCGCGGCGACGGCAGTGGCAGTGGCAGCCGCAGTGGTGGTGGCGGTAGCAGCAGTGGTGGCGATGGCGCCGTGCCGCCGGTGGACACCGTCTTCTTCGGCGGCGGGACGCCGACCCTGCTGCCACCGGCCGACCTGGCGGCGCTGCTGGCCGCGATCGACGACACGTTCGGCCTGCGCGCCGGTGCCGAGGTCACGACCGAGGCCAACCCCGAGTCGGTGGACGCGGCCGCGCTGGAGCAGCTACGCGCCGCAGGCTTCACCCGGATCTCGTTCGGGATGCAGAGCGCCCGGCCGCACGTGCTCGCCACCCTCGACCGCCGGCACACCCCCGGGCGGCTGCCGGACGTCGTCGACTGGGCCCGCAAGGCCGGCTTCGACCAGGTGAGCGTCGACCTGATCTACGGCGCGCCGGGGGAGTCGGACCGCGACTGGGCGGCGAGCCTCGCCGCCGCGGCCGAGCTGGCGCCCGACCACGTCAGCGCCTACGCCCTCACGGTCGAGGAGGGGACGAAGCTCGCCCGCCGCGTCCGCCGCGGGGAGCTGCTCGAGCCGGACGACGACCTTCTCGCCGACCGCTATGTCCAGGCCGACGAGACCCTGCGGGCCGCCGGCCTCGCGGCCTACGAGGTCAGCAACTGGGCCAGCGGGCCGGACGCCTGGTGCCGGCACAACCTCGGCTACTGGCACGGGGCGACCTGGTGGGGCGTCGGTCCGGGGGCCCACAGCCATGTTGGCGGTGTGCGCTGGTGGAACGTCCGCCATCCGTCCGAGTACACCCGGCGGTTGCAGGCAGGCCAGAGCCCCGCCGAGGCCCGGGAGATTCTCTCCGCGGACGAGCGCCGCGTCGAACGGGTGATGCTCGGGGTGCGCCTGGCCGACGGCCTGCCGGTCACCGAGGTCACCTCCGCCGGACTGGCCGCCGTGAGCGAGCTGGTCGAGGCCGGCCTAGTCGACCCGGCCGGCCTCGACGACGGGCGGATCGTGTTGACCCGGCGCGGCCGCCTGCTCACCGACACCGTCGTGCGCGCGCTCCTGCCAGAGCTCTGACGACGCCCCGGACGGGCTTGGCGGTTAGACTTGGCACTCACGATGGTGGAGTGCCAGCTGGGACTCTGTGCTAGCAGGGACTCTGTGCTAGCAGGGATTCATCTGGATGAGGTCGATCTGGCCACCTGTCGGGCTCGAATTGCGCACCATGGACTATGCGAACAACCAGGGCGTGGAGATCCACGGTGCGCGGGGGCGCGGTAGCCGGCGACGGCGGGCGTGGTGCCGCTGGCCCGGGGTCGACCCTCGTGGGGCTCGCAGCGGACGGGCCGGATCGTCGCCACCGTGGCCGTGCTCCAGGCGGTCGCGGGTGGTGACGCGAAGGCGCGGGCGGCGCGTCGATGATTTCGCGCCCCGGTCGGCGCGGTCGGCGCGGTCGTCGTCGGCGGCGGTGCGGCTGCCCGGACGGCCCGACCCGTCGTGGCCCGGCGGACTCCGCCGGGTGTGTGGCATGCGGTCCCGTGGTCACCGAGGGGGTGCGTGACGTGCTCGAGGAACGCCGTCTGGAAGTGCTGCGGGCGATCGTCGAGGACTTCGTGCTCAGCAACGAGCCGGTCGGCTCGAAGGCGCTCGCCGAGCGTCACGCGCTCGGCGTCTCGCCGGCCACTGTCCGTAATGACATGGCTGCGCTGGAGGATGAGGGCTACATCACCCAGCCGCATACCAGCGCGGGTCGCATCCCGACGGACAAGGGCTACCGGCTGTTCGTCGACCGGCTTTCCGGGGTGAAACCACTGTCACGCGCGGAGCGCCGGGCCATCCAGAACTTCCTGGAAGGTGCCGTCGACCTGGACGACGTGGTACGCCGTTCCGTGCGGCTGCTCGCCCAGCTGACCCGGCAGGTCGCCGTCGTGCAGTACCCGTCGCTCACGACCAGCCGGGTGCGCCACATCGAGGTGGTCCAGATCAGCCCGGCCCGGCTGCTGATCGTCCTGATCACCGATGCGGCCCGGGTGGAGCAGCGAGTCGTGGACGTGGCCGAGCCGCTCGACGAGGAGGCCGTCGCCGAGCTGCGCACCGTGCTCAACCGCGCGCTCGGCGGGCGACGGCTCGCCGAGGCTGCGGAGGCCGCCGCCGTGCTCCCGGACGAGGCGGGCCCCAGCCTGCGCCCGCAGCTCACGGCCCTGGCCACCGTCCTGATCGAGACGCTTGTCGAGCGGCAGGAGGAGCGGCTCGTGCTCGCGGGCACCGCGAACCTGACCCGTTCGGCGCTGGACTTCTCCGACTCGCTGCGGGCGATCCTCGAGGCGCTCGAGGAACAGGTCGTGCTCCTCAAACTGATCGGCTGGGCACGTGAACCAGGTACCGTGACAGTACGCATCGGCCGCGAGACCGATGTCGACGCGTTGAGGTCAACCGCGGTAGTGGCGACCGGCTACGGCCGGGGCAAGGCGGCGCTCGGGGGCATGGGGGTGGTCGGTCCGATGCGGATGGACTACCCAGGGGCGATGGCGGCTGTCTGGGCCGTCGCCAACTACGTGGGTGAACTCCTGGGCGCCGACTAGCGGGCTCGAGGGCGGGTGATAATGATCTTCTTCGCGCGTCCGGCCGGGTTCCTGCCGGACCGCGAAGCCGGGGTTCCTGCCAGACTGCGAAGCCGGGGTTCCTGCTCGATCGGCGTAGCCGATCGAGCAGGCCTGCTGGTAGGTCTGCTGGTAGGCCCGGTTGTCTCCGGGATCACGAAGGGGTCGTGACTTCTAGCGGTGGGCTTCTAAATGGCAGTGGACTACTACGCGATCCTGGGCGTCTCCCGCGAGGCGACCGGGGACGAGATCAAGCGGGCGTACCGCAAGCTCGCCCGGGAGCTCCACCCGGACATCAACCCGGACCCGGAGGCGCAGCAGCGGTTCAAGACCGTGACGGCCGCGTACGAGGTGCTCTCCGACCCGGAGAAGCGCCAGATCGTCGACCTCGGTGGTGACCCGCTCGCTCCCGGTGGCGGCGCCGGCGCCAACTCGCCGTTCGGCGCCGGCTTCGGCGGCCTCGGCGACATCATGGACGCCTTCTTCGGTGGTGGCGCGAGCCGCGGGCCGCGCTCGCGGGTCCGCCGAGGCAACGACGCGCTGCTGCGCATCGACCTCGACCTCGCCGAGACGGCGTTCGGCGCCAACCGCGACATCATGGTCGACACGGCGGTGGTCTGCGAGGTGTGCACCGGCTCCGGCGCCGCCGCGGGCACGGCGCCGACGACCTGCCAGACCTGTGGCGGCCGAGGCGAGATCCAGCAGGTCACCCGCTCCTTCCTCGGCCAGATGGTCACCTCCCGGCCGTGCACGCGCTGCTCCGGCACGGGCACCGTCATCGAGCACCCCTGCCGGGAATGTGCCGGCGACGGGCGGGTGCGCAAGCGCCGCACCCTCACGGTCAAGATCCCGGCGGGGATCGGCGACGGGATGCGCATCCGGCTGTCCGGGGAGGGCGAGGTCGGCCCCGGCGGCGGCCCGGCCGGCGACCTCTACGTCGAGGTCTCGGAGCGGCCGCACCCCGTCTTCACCCGCGAGGGCGACGACCTGCGCTGCGAGGTGCAGCTCCCGATGACGGCCGCCGCGCTCGGTACCTCGGCGACCGTGGAGACGCTCGACGGCGTCGAGACGATCACCTTCAAGGCGGGCACCCAGCCCGGCGAGGTCATCCGGCTGGGCGGGCGCGGTGTCCCGCACCTGCGCGGGGTCGGCCGCGGCCACCTGCTCATCCACGTCCTGGTGGAGACGCCGACCAAGCTGGACGCCGAGCAGGAGCGGCTGCTGCGCGAGTTCGCCCGGCTGCGCGCCGAGGAGCAGCCCACCGTCGTCAGCGCGGCGACGGCCACGACCGGCCTGTTCAACCGCCGCCGCGGCGGCCGCCGCAAGAGTTGACGACTCCCCCGGTCTTTCACCTGGCGCCGCTGCCGGCGGCTGACGTGTTCACGCTGGCCGGGCCGGAGGGACGGCACGCGGCGACGGTCCGGCGGCTGCGGGTGGGGGAGCGCCTCGACGTGACCGACGGAGCGGGCGGGCTGGCGCACTGTGAGGTGACCGTCGCCCGCCGCGACGAGCTGGACTGCCGGGTAGTGGGCCGGACGCACCTGCCCGAGCCGACGCCCCGGATCGTCGTGGTCCAGGCCCTGGCCAAGGGGGACCGCGGCGAGCTCGCCGTCGAGATGCTCACCGAGACGGGGGTCGACGAGATCGTGCCCTGGCCGGCGGCGCGCAGCGTCGTGCGCTGGGAGGGCGAGCGCGGCACGCGTGCCCACGCCCGCTGGGCCGCCACCGCCGCCGAAGCCGCCAAGCAGTCCCGCCGGGCCCGCTGGCCCGTCGTCGCCGAGCCGGCGCGCACCACCGCCGTGCGCGACCGGCTTGCCGCCGGCGGCCTCGCCCTCGTGCTGCATGAGGCGGCGAGCGAGCCGCTGGCCGCGCTCGTCGCCGGCCGTCGGCTGCCGGGACAGCCGTGGCCGCCGGTCGGCGAGATCGTGCTGGTCGTCGGACCCGAGGGTGGCATTGCCGACGAGGAGCTCGCGGTCTTCGAGAAGGCCGGCGCGCGGACCGTGCGGCTGGGCCCGACCGTGCTGCGCACGTCGACGGCGGGAGTCGCGGCGGCCGCCGTGCTGCTCGCGGCCACGGGCCGCTGGGACAGCTAAACTCAAGCCGGCAGTTCTTGCGCGTTGGACGTTCATGTGGGCCCTCCGATACCAAGGCGCACATGTCCTCGCCAGGCCGAGTCAAGATCGACCGGTCGGTTTTGGCAAGGCCCAGTTCGGCAAGTTCTAGTTCGGCAAGGTCCAGTTCGGCAAGGTCCAGTTCGACAGGCCGCTCGCCCGATGCGACGCACGACCGACGAAAGGTGTCCCGGCCCAGCGTGGCCGTCCTCATGCCCGATTCCGCCATTTCCCGCGGCGCCGCCACTCAGGGCGCCCCGACGGTCACCCGATTCGTGGTGCCCGGACCCCACAGCATGGTCAGCCTGCTCGGCCAGCAGGACGAGCTCCTGCGCGTCATCGAGCAGGCCCTGCACTCCGACATCCACGTCCGCGGCAACGAGATCACCATCACCGGGGACCCGGGGGAGAACGACCTGGCCGTCCGCCTGTTCACCGAGCTGTCCGCGCTGCTGGACGCCGGCACGGTGCTCACCGCCCAGCACATCGACCACTCGCTGGCGATGCTGCGCGGCGGCGACGAGCGTCCAGCCGAGGTGCTCACCCTCAACATCCTGTCGAGCCGCGGCCGGACGATCCGCCCGAAGACGCTGAACCAGAAGCGTTACGTCGACGCGATCGACGCGCACACGATCGTGTTCGGCATCGGCCCGGCGGGCACCGGCAAGACCTACCTGGCGATGGCCAAGGCCGTGCAGTACCTGCAGGCGAAGAAGGTCAACCGGATCATCCTGACCCGGCCGGCCGTCGAAGCGGGGGAGCGGCTTGGCTTCCTGCCGGGCACGCTCTACGAGAAGATCGACCCGTACCTGCGCCCGCTCTACGACGCGCTGCACGACATGGTCGACCCGGACTCGATCCCTCGGCTGATCCAGAGCGGCACGATCGAGGTCGCGCCGCTGGCCTACATGCGCGGGCGGACGCTCAACGACGCCTTCATCATCCTCGACGAGGCGCAGAACACCTCGCCCGAGCAGATGAAGATGTTCCTGACGCGGCTTGGCTTCGGAGCCAAGATCGTCGTCACCGGCGACATCACCCAGGTCGACCTGCCGTCGGGCACCCGCAGTGGCCTGCGGGTCGTCCGGGAGATCCTCGACGGCATCGAGGACGTGCACTTCGCGAACCTGACCAGTACCGACGTGGTCCGCCACCGGCTCGTCGGTGAGATCGTCGACGCGTACTCGCGCTGGGACGCGGCCGGCGGCGGTGGCGAGCCGCAGCCGACAAAGCCCGGCCCGTCGCGCCCGTCGGCGCGCGCCGCCCGCGGGGACCGCCGTTGAGCGGAGGAGGACGCGGCGCGGAGGTCCCTTGGGAGCGACAGGGTCCCTGCGGAATCGGCGACATGGTCCCTGCCGGATCGACGAACGGGGTCCCTGCCGGATCGGCGGACGGGGTCCCTGCCGGATCGGCGGAGCCGATCTGGGAGGTCGTGATCTGGGAGGTCGTGATCTGGGAGGTAAGCGATTTCGGAGGTCGGGAGCAAGGGGCCGTAGCGCCGCGCCCGGACGGTGCGAACCAAGCGGTCGGCACCGCCGCGGACGCTGGTTAGGAGACACCGAGAATGTCCGTGTTCATCGCCAACGAGGCCGGCGAGGCCGATCTCGACGAGATCGCTCTCGCCGGGCTCGCCCGGTTTGTGCTGGACGCCATGAAGGTCAACCCGCTGGCCGAGCTGTCGGTCATGCTCGTCGAGACGTCGGCCATGACCGAGCTGCATGTGCGCTACATGGGTGAGGACGGCCCGACCGACGTGCTCGCGTTCCCACAGGACGAGGCGTTCGAGTCCAGCTACGCCGACTCGGCCGAGTCCGATCCGACCACGCTGCTCGGCGACGTCGTGCTCTGCCCGGAGGTAGCCCGCCGCCAGGCGGCGACCGCCGGCCATTCGGCCCAGCGGGAGCTGCACCTGCTGTGCACCCACGGCATCCTGCACCTGCTCGGCTATGACCATGCGGAGCCGGCGGAGGAACGCGAGATGTTCCGCCTGCAGGAGGACCTGCTCACCCGCTGGGAGGCCGCCGGCGCGGCCGGCCCGGCCGCCGGTTCCGCCGGTTCCGCCGATTCCGCCGGCTGAGCCGCTAGCGAGCGAGTTTTCCGTCCCATAGCACCCACGAGTCCAGGGCATGCTGATGAGCAGGACGTCCCGAGCCGGGATGTCCCGATGAGAAGGGCGTCTCGATGAGCTCGGCGGATGTGCCGCTCATCCTGCTGGCGGTCGCCGCCGCGCTGGTGGCAGCCGCGCTGGGGGGCGTCGACGCCGCGCTGACCAGGGTCTCCCGGGTCACGGTCGAGGAGTACGTCCGCCAGTCCCGGCCGGGCGCGCGCCGGCTGGCGACGGTGGTCGCCGACCCGGGCCGCTACCTGGCGCTGCTCCTGCTGCTTCGGATCATCGGCGAGATGGTCGCCGCGGCCTGCGTCACGATCGTCGCGGCGCACGCCTACGGCACCGGCTTCGCCTCGGTGTTCCTCGGCGCGGCGATCGCGACGCTCATCTCCTACATCCTCGTCGGGGTGATGTTCCGGACGCTCGGCCGCCAGCACGCCCCGACGGTTGCCCTCGCCGGCGCCGGGCTCACGTTCCAGCTCGCGCGGATCTTCGGCCCACTGCCCCGGCTGCTGATCGCGTTCGGCAACGCGGTCACCCCGGGAAAGGGCTACCGCGACGGCCCGTTCGCCTCCGAGGCCGAGCTGCGCGACCTCGTCGACCTCGCCGAGGAGAACGAGGTCATCGAGCCCGAGGAACGCGACATGATCGCGTCGGTGTTCGAGCTCGGCGACACGCTGGTGCGCGAGGTCATGGTGCCCCGGCCAGACATCATCTTCATCGAGTCGACGAAGACGGTCGAGCAGGCGATCTCGCTGGCGCTGCGCGGCGGCTTCTCGCGCGTCCCGGTGATCGGGGAGAGCGTCGACGACGTCGTCGGCATCGCGTTCCTCAAGGACCTCGTCGGCCGGGAGCGTGCGGGCGGCGGCGACGAGCCCGTCGGTTCGGTGATGCGCCCGCCGGCGCTCGTGCCGGAGAGCAAGCCGGCCGACGACCTGCTGCGCGAGATGCAGGCGTCTCGGACCCACATGGCCATCGTGATCGACGAGTACGGCGGCACCGCGGGCCTCGTCACGATCGAGGACATCCTGGAGGAGATCGTCGGCGAGATCGTCGACGAGTACGACAGCGCCGTACCGAGGGTGGAGTGGCTCGACGACGACACCGCCCGGGTCACGGCCCGCCTCGAGGTCGAGGACCTCGCCGAGCTGTTCGGGGTCGCCGAGGAGAACCTGCCGGGCGCCGACGACGTGGAGACCGTCGGCGGGCTGCTGGCCAGCGCGCTCGGGCGGGTTCCCATCCCCGGCGCGACCGCCACGGTCGGCGGGCTGTCGCTGACCGCGGAGCGAGCCGCCGGCAGGCGCAACCAGATCGGTACCGTCGTAGTACATCGGGTGGTCGCCGACGGCGCGGGTGACGGCCGGGCGGACACCCCCGGCGAGCCGGCCGCGAGGCCGGGCGGTGTCAGGGCCAGCGGTCCGGACACCGGCAAGGACGCCAACGCGGCGGGTGGCAGGGACTTGGCCGGCAGGCAGACCGGCAGACAGAAGGGTGACGAGCGCGATGGGCAGCGAGGCCAACCAGATCACGCTGGCCGGTGAGCCGACCGTGCTGGCCGCGACGCCAGGAACGGACATAGGCGAGCTGGCCGCCGAGGACGCCAAGCTGGTCGTGCTCGCCCGCTCGGCCCGGCTGCGGGCCTACACCCCACGTGGGGAACGGGCCGAGGGCGCGGCCGTGCGGGACACCGACGGGCGCACCTATGCCGCCGCCACCGTCGGGCACGCCCGCCCGCAGCTCGCGACCTCCGCGCTGCGCGCCGCCGTCGTCGCCGCCGCCGCGAGCGGCGCCCGCCGGTTCGAGGCCGCCGCGGTGGTGTCGGAGGCCGACCAGCTCGACGCCGACGACCTGGCCGTGCTGGCCGAGTTCGGCGCCGGAGTCGGGGTCTTCCTCGCCGGGCCGGACGGCGTCGCGCGTACCAAGACGACGGTCTGACGTGCCACGCCCGTCTTCGGCCGAGCGGTCCCGCCCAGCAGCCGATCCAGCCGATCCGGCCACGCGGTCCGGGCAGGAACCCGAGCCGACGTTCCGGTCCGGCTTCGCGTGCTTCGTCGGGCGGCCGAACGCCGGCAAGTCGACGCTGACGAACGCCCTGGTCGGTACCAAGGTGGCGATCACCAGCGGCCGGCCGCAGACCACCCGGCACGCGATCCGCGGCATCGTGCACCGCGCCGACGCGCAGCTCATCCTGGTCGACACCCCCGGCCTGCACCGGCCGCGCACGCTGCTCGGCCAGCGGCTCAACGACGTCGTGCGGGCCACCCTGTCCGAGGTCGACGTGGTGGGCTTCTGCACCCCGGCCGACGAACCGGTCGGCCGGGGTGACCGGTTCATCGCCGAGGAACTGTCGCGGCTGCCGAAGCGCACGCCCGTCATCGCCATCCTCACGAAGGCCGACCGGGTGGCCGAGCCGGACCGGCTCGGTGCCCGGCTGCTGGAGCTCGCCTCACTCGGCGACTTCGCCGAGATCGTCCCGGTGAGCGCGGTGTCGGCCTACCAGCTTGACGTGCTTGCCGACCTGGTGGTCTCGCGGCTGCCGGCGGGGCCGCCGCTGTACCCGGACGGGGAGCTCACCGACGAGCCGGAGCGGGTGATGGTCGCCGAGCTGATCCGCGAGGCGGCGCTGGAGGGCGTGCGTGACGAGCTGCCGCACTCGCTCGCCGTCGTCGTCGAGGAGATGCTGCCGCGCCCCGACCGGCCGCAGGATCGGCCGCTCCTCGACATCCACGTCAACGTGTTCGTCGAGCGGCCCAGCCAGAAGGCGATCGTGATCGGCGCCGGTGGCTCCCGGCTCAAGGCCGTCGGCACCCGTGCCCGCGGTCAGATCGAGGCGCTGCTGGGTACGCCGGTCTTCCTGGATCTGCACGTCAAGGTGGCCAAGGACTGGCAGCGCGACCCCAAGCAGCTGCGCCGCCTCGGCTTCTGACAGTGTTTCTGGTCCGCTCCGTCCGGGCACGGCGCTCCGGCCCCTTCCCTTGCTTCGCGGCGGGAAGGGACCTCCGCGCCGTGTCCTCCTCCGCGGACGGGTGCTCCGGCGACCTGCGCTGCGGCCCAACCCACGTCGCTTCGCTCGTGGGCCGGGCCTCCGCGGAGGCGCGCCTCCGCACCCAGCTCGGTGGCGTGCCGCTGCACGTCACCAACCCGAAACCGTAGGTATGTGGGCCGCGTCGCTTCGCTCGTGGCCGTCGAGCCTTCTTTCCCGGTCAGGTTCTCCCACGAGCGAAGCGATGTGGGCCGTGCAACAAGGGTTCAGCCCGTTCGTGACGTGCAGTGGCAGGTCACCACGCTGGGCCCGGAGGCGTGCCTCCGCACCCGGCCCGGTTGCTTGTCGCTGCGCGTCGCCAACCCGAAACCGCACCTTTGTGGGCCGCGTCGCTTCGCTCGTGGCCGTCGAGCCTTGTTTCCCGGTCAGGTTCTCCCACGAGCGAAGCGATGTGGGCCGTGCAACAAGGGTTCAGCCCGTTCGTGACGTGCAGTGACAGGTCACCACGCTGGGCCCGGAGGCGTGCCTCCGCAGCGGCCCGGCCCACGAGCGAAGCGACGTGGGTTGGGCCGCAGCGGAGGTCGCCGGAGGGCACCGTCCGCGGAGGAGGACGCCGCGCGGAGGTCCCTTCCGAAGCGAAGCGAGGAAGGGGCCGGAGCGCGGCGCCCGGACGGAGCGGACCAGGAAACACAGCTATGCGACCATGGATGTATGCCGGTGTACCGCGATGAGGGTGTCGTGCTGCGCACGATGCCACTCGGAGAGGCCGACCGGATCGTCACCTTGTTCACTCGGCGTAACGGTCGGGTGCGCGCGGTGGTGAAGGGGGTGCGTCGCACCTCGTCCCGGTTCGGCGCCCGGCTGGAGCCGGCGATGTACGTCGACCTGCAGCTGCACCAGGGCCGCTCCTCCCTCGACACCGTCACCCAGGCGGACCTGCTCGGAGCCTACGGCGCCGTCCTCGCCGGCGACTACAGCCGGCACACGGCCTCCGCCGTCATGCTGGAGGCCGCCGAGCGGCTGACCAGCGAGGAACGCGAGCCGGCGCTGCGGCTGTTCCTGCTGCTCGTCGGCGGGCTGCGCACGCTGGCGGCGGGCGAGTACCCGCCGGGCCTGGTGCTGGACGCGTTCCTGCTGCGGGCGCTCGCGGTCAGCGGGTACGGGATGGCGCTGGACGACTGCGTCCACTGCGGGGAGCCCGGCCCGCACCCGTGGGTGTCGGTCGCGGGCGGTGGCGTGGTGTGCCTGCGGTGCCGGCCGCACGGCGCGGCCTCGGTGTCGGTCGCGGCGGTCGAACTGCTCGCGGACCTGCTACACGGTGACTGGGCTGGCGCACAGGCCACCGATACCAGGACGAGGCGGGAGGCGGCGGGGATAGTCGCCGCCTCCGTGCAGTGGCATCTTGAACGGGGACTACGCGCCCTGCCGCACCTCGAACGGGCGTGACGGCGGCACGGGACGCCGACCGTGGTCTGGCTGTCGGTCGGGCCGCCGGTCGCCCCAGCCACGGTCCGGCGACGGACGGCGGCACGGCACCCCGATAGGAACGTTCAAGGACCAGGCATGAAGATGGGGGAGGCAATGCGCGTCGGACTCGGGCCGGATCCGCGGGGAGGTGGACTTTCGGTGAGCCTGCAGGATGGCGGGGTCAGGCCCCGCAGGGACCCGCATCCGCACCCCTCCGGGGCGCGCCCGCCGGCTCTGCCGGCAGCGCTGGTGCCTAACCACGTGGCCATCGTCATGGATGGCAACGGTCGGTGGGCGACGCTGCGTGGGCTGCCGCGGACGAAGGGGCACGAGGCGGGCGAGGATGCGCTGTTCGACTGTGTCGAGGGCGCCATCGAGCTAGGCATCCGGTGGATGTCGGTGTACGCGTTCTCGACGGAGAACTGGAAGCGCTCCCCGGATGAGGTCGCCTTCCTGATGCGCTTCGTCGATGGTGTGTTCGGCCGCCGCATCGACGACATGGACGCGCTCGGGGTGCGGGTCCGCTGGGCCGGCCGGCGCCCCCGCCTGTGGAACAGCGTCATCCGCCGGCTGGAGAAGGCCGAGGAACGCACGCGGACCAACGACCGGATCACGCTGGCGATGTGCATCAACTACGGCGGCCGGGCCGAGATCGCCGACGCCGCGGCCGCCATCGCCCGCGACGTGAAGGACGGCCTGCTGCGGCCGGACAAGATCGATGAGCGGACCGTCGCCCGCTACCTCGACGAGCCGGACATGCCCGACGTCGACCTGCTCATCCGGACCTCCGGCGAGCAGCGCCTGTCGAACTTCCTGCTCTGGCAGGCGGCCTACGCCGAGTTCGCCTTCGTCGACACCCTCTGGCCCGACTTCGACCGCCGCGACCTGTGGGCAGCCTGCGAGGACTACGCCCGCCGCGATCGCCGCTACGGCGGTGTCGTCGCCAGTGCCTGACACGGCGGGGCACGCCGCCGGCCAGCAGTCGACGGCGGGTCCTGGCCGGCCGGGGGCGGCACCCGTGCTCGCGATCGTGCGGTTCCGGCTGCCCGCCGGGTCCGGCGAGACGGCCACCACCAGCGGATTCGCCGCCGGCGCCGAGGCGGCGCTGACGGCGCTGGGGCAGGCGGACGGCTACCGTGCAGGGCGGCTTGCCCGAGCGATCGACGACCCGGACGAGTGGGTGCTGGTCACCGAGTGGGACGGCCCAGGCGCCTGGCGACGGGCGCTGGGACGGTTTGACGTCAAGATGGAGCTGACGCCGCTGCTGGCGCACGCCGTCGACGCCCCCGGCGCCTTCGAGATCCTGGTCGGACAGGACAGTCCCGCCGTCGCTGCGGCGCGCTACGGCTCGGCTCTCGCTCCCGACGCCGCGACGGCCACGCCCGGCCACTGACCTCGCCCGTGGGCAATCCCGATTCGCCGGCCTATGGGCCTTTTGGCGGATAGGCTGCCTAGGCTGGTCGTTTCCGCGCCCTGCTGGCCTGACCGTGGGGGAGAGGTTGGAGCTCGCGAAGGGCGCGAATACCGAGGTGCCGAGCCCGGTCGCGCGGGTGAGGATCACGTCGAGCCTGCCAGTCCACGCGGTCGATCTGTTCGCGCTCGAGCTCCGCAGTGACCAGCGTGTCCGCGACGACGGTGACCTCGTCTTCTACAACCAGCGCCGCTCGGCGGACGGCTGCCTGTGGCTGGTCGACGACCGGAGCGTGCGGATCGCACTGGACGAGCTGGCCGACGACGTCGAGGCGGTCGCCGTCGCCGCCGGGCTGGACGACGCCTGGCCGGGCAGCTTCGCCGACGACGCCGGCCTGCGCGTCCGGATAGAGGAGGCCGGCGAGTCGGCCTGGGACGGCCCTGGTGCCGACGGCATCGCCTGGGGGACGAGCCACCGGGTTGCCGTCGAGGGTGCCGAGCGCTGTGTCGTGCTCATCGAGCTGTACCGGCGCGGTGGCCGCTGGAAGGTGCGTGCCGTCTCGCAGGGCTGGGAGGCCGGCACCGTCTCGCTGCTGACCGAGTATGGCGTCCACGTGGAGGAAGCTCCGGCCAGCGTTCGGTCTGAGGACGCGTCGTCGGCACCGCGGCGTGACGAGGCACGGCCGCTCGTCCGGCCCGCCCCGCCGCAGGTGCGGGCACGGGCCGCCGTGCCCCTGGCACCCACCCTGCCCGAGCTGCCGCTCGGCCTGGCCGGCAGCCAGCCCGAGCAGATCTCCCCGACCAGGCCATATCCGGCGTCGAGGTGGGGAGACGGCGCAGGGACCGACCCATCCGAGGCACCAACCGAGATCGTCGCGTCCCCGACCGGGGCATGGCCGGCCTGGCCTCGCCGGCCGGCCGCTGCCGGAGCCGCCGCCGGGGCCGCCGAGGCCAGCCGGCGGCTGCACGTCCGGCAGGTCGCCAGGGCGGCGTGGCGGGCGCCGCTGAATCTGTTGGCGATGGATCCCTATGACTTCGAGCGGCTGGTCGCGAAGCTGATGACGGCGATGGGCTACTCCACCCAGCGCACGGGCCGCTCCGGCGACGGCGGCGTCGACGTGGAGGTTCGGTCCGACGACCCGTTGGCCAGCGGGCTGATCGTGATCTCGGTGAAGCGGCTGAAACGCACGGTCGGGGCGCACTACGTGCGCGAGCTCGCCGGCACCGTCCACGACCGCGACGCGATCAAGGGGATCCTGGTGACGACGTCGGGCTTCGGGCCCTCGTCGTACGAGTTCGCCGCCAAGAACCGCCTGGAACTGATCGACGGCGAACGCCTGCGCAGCTGGCTCGCCCAGTACCTGGATCTCGACGCGATCTGAGCCGGTCCTGCGGCAGGCGCTCCGTCACTTCCTGAGACCGGGTACCGCTAGCAACCGTCAAGCGCCTCGCCACCACGCTGGGTGTGGAGGCGTCCTCGCGGAGGCCCGGCCCCGGAGCGAAGCGACGTGGGTTGGGCGGGCAACGTGTCCTTTGGGTGGTACTCGGTTCGTGACGTGCAGTGGCGCGTGAGTGAGCTGGGTGCGGAGGCGTCCTCGCGGAGGCCCGGCCACGGAGCGAAGCGACGTGGTTGGGCCGCAGCGAGGTCGCCGGAGCACCCCGTCCGCGGAGGAGGACGCCGCGCGGAGGTCCCTTCCCGAAGCGAAGCGAGGGAAGGGGCCGGAGCGCGGCGCCCGGACGGAGCGGACCAGGCAACACAGCGCGGGCCGTCACCGACTGGTCGTGCGAGTCCGTAGGCTGGTCCCCTGTACATCGCCTCGATGACGAGACGTTCGTGGTGACGAGACGTCAGCGTCCGTGGTGACGACGTCAGCCGTCAGCGGTAAGGAGTTAGGGTCCCGTGGCAGGCACATCCGACCTGATGGACACCATCGTCAGTCTCTCCAAACGGCGGGGTCTCGTGTTCCCGTCGAGCGAGATCTACGGCGGTCTGCGGGCGTCCTGGGACTACGGGCCACTCGGTGTCGAGCTGAAGAACAACGTGAAGCGGGCCTGGTGGAAGGCGGTCGTGCAGGGCCGCGACGACGTGGTCGGCCTCGACTCGTGCGTCATTCTCGCCCGTGAGGTGTGGGAGACATCCGGCCACGTCGAGGTCTTCACCGACCCGCTGACCGAGTGCACGAACTGCCACAAGCGCTACCGGGCCGACCACCTCGAGGAGGCGTTCGAGGCCAAGCACGGCCGCAAGCCGGCCGGCCTGTCCGAGGTCGTCTGCACGAACTGCGGCACCCGTGGCAAGTTCACCGAGCCGAAGAACTTCAACGGTCTGCTGAAGACGTTCCTCGGCCCGGTCGAGGACGCCTCCGGCCTGGCGTACCTGCGCCCCGAGACCGCGCAGGGCATCTTCATCAACTACGCCAACGTCCAGTCGACGGCGCGGCGCAAGCCGCCGTTCGGCATCGGCCAGATCGGCAAGTCGTTCCGCAACGAGATCACCCCAGGCAACTTCATCTTCCGGACCCGCGAGTTCGAGCAGATGGAGATGGAGTTCTTCGTGCCGCCGGGTGAGGACGAGACCTGGCACGACTACTGGATCACCGAGCGGACGAAGTGGTACACCGGGCTCGGCATGAAGCCGGAGAACATCCGGCACTTCGAGCACCCGCAGGAGAAGCTCTCGCACTACTCGAAGCGCACGGTCGACATCGAGTACCGGTTCAACTTCGCCGGCCTGGAGTGGGGTGAGCTGGAGGGCATCGCGAACCGCACCGACTTCGACCTGACCGCGCACTCGAAGGGCTCCGGCGTCGACCTGTCGTACTTCGACCAGGCAACCGGCACCCGGTACACGCCGTTCGTGATCGAGCCGGCGGCCGGCGCCGACCGGACCACGCTCGCCTTCCTGCTCGACGCCTACGACGAGGACGAGGCGCCGAACACGAAGGGCGGCGTCGACCGGCGCATCGTGCTGCGCCTCGACCCGCGGCTCGCCCCGGTGAAGGCCGCGGTGCTGCCGCTGTCCCGGCACGCCGACCTGTCCCCGGTCGCCAAGGACCTCGCCGCCGAGCTGCGCCGGCACTGGAACGTCGAGTACGACGACTCGCAGGCGATCGGCCGCCGCTACCGGCGCCAGGATGAGATCGGAACGCCCTACTGCGTCACCGTCGATTTCGACACGCTGACCGACCAGGCGGTGACGATCCGCGAGCGCGACTCGATGGCCCAGCAGCGCATCGCCCTCGACAAGGTCACCACCTACCTGAACGCCCAGCTCGGCCCCATGTGAGATTCGGGCGCTGGACGCGCCGAATCTCGTCGGGCCCCTAGGGGCCCTCCTGGGGCTGGTCTCGGGGTTGGCGTCCATTGCCGGGCTGGTCTGATTCGGCGTCGGGGTGGTGCTGTGTTGGCGCTGCGCCAATGCGCCGTCACGTCTTGTGGCTGGGTCGCGAGGGCCGTCCGGCAGTGCGGCCTCCGGCTGGCGGCGCGGTAGATGCTGTGTCTCAGGTGTGAGATGTCGGCGACATTTGGGGGACACGCCCGGGACATCCGGGGGACGAGTTTGCTACCGTCAAGTACGACGGCGTCGACCGGAAGTACCCCCCGAGCTTCCGGACGGCGCCGTTCTCTATTGGCGGCGAGAGTCGACGGTCGCCGTGGTCGAACCGGTCGCCGCGTCGACCGTCGCGGTACCGGCCCGACACTACGACCGGTTCGAGCGACCGATCAGACAGCTCGGCCCCCGTCGCCCAAGGGCGACGGGGGCCGACTGCTTTCCTGGCCGTGAGCCGGCCTGCGACGCTCAGGCGAGCAGCGAGCGCGCGGCCTCGGCTATGTGGCTCGCGGAGATGCCGGCGAAGTCGAGCAGCTCCTCGGCCGTCCCGGAGCCGGGCAGCTCTCGCACGGCGAGGTGGCGAAGCCGCAGCGGGGTGCTGCCGTCGCCGAGCGCCTCGAGCACCGCCGAGCCGATCCCGCCCTGCGGCCAGTGGTCCTCGGCGACGACGATCCGCCCGGCGGTCGCGTTCGCGGCCTCGGTCAGCGTCGCCGCGTCGACGGGCTTGACCGAGTACAGGTCGATCACGCGGGCGGCGATGCCGTCCGCGGCGAGCGCGTCGGCCGCTGCCAGCGCCTGGTACAGGGTGATGCCGGCGCCGATGAGCGTGACGACGTCCGCGTCGGAGCGGCGCAGCACCTTGGAGCCGCCGGGCGCGAACGGCTCGTCCGGCCCGTAGAGCACCGGGTAGGCGCCACGAGTGGTGCGCAGGTAGCTGATGCCGTCGAGGTCCGCCATGGCGGCCACGAGCTTGGCCGCGCAGTTGGCGTCGCTCGGGTACAGCACGGTCGACCCGCCGACGGCACGCAGCATCGCCAGGTCCTCCAGCGCCATCTGCGACGGCCCGTCGGCGCCGATCTCCACGCCGGCGTGTGAGCCGGACAGCCGGATGTCGGCCTGCGAGATCGCCGCCATCCGGATGAAGTCGTACGCGCGGGAGAGGAACGCGGCGAAGGTCGACGCGAACGGCACGTAGCCGCGCACCTGGAGGCCCACCGCGGCGGCGACCATCTGCTGCTCGGCGATGAACATCTCGAAGAACCGCTCGGGGTGGGCCTTCTTGAAGTCCTCGGCGTGCGTCGAGTTGCTGACCTCGGCGTCCAGGGCGACGACGTCGCCGCGCGCGCCGACGGCCGCCAGCGCCTCGCCGTAGGCCTTGCGGGTGGCCACCTTGGCGCCGATCTCCCACGTCGGCAGCGTGATCTGTGGCTTCTCCGGCGCCGCGGGACGGGGGAGAGACGGGCCGGGCACCGGGCCGCGGACGCGCAGGTGGCGCACGCCGCCGAGCTCGGCGATGGCACGCTCGGCCATGTCCGCAGGCAGCGGCTTGCCGTGCCAGCCATCCTTGTCCGCGATCTCGCTGAACCCATCGCCCTTGATGGTGCGAGCGATGATCGCCACCGGCCCGTCGTGCCCATCGGCCTCGGTGAGCGCCGCGTCGATCGCGTCGACGTCGTGGCCGTCGATCTCGATCGTTTTCACACCGAACGCGCTGATGCGGCGGGCGTAGGTGTCCAGGTCCCAGCCGAGGTCCGTCGGGCCGCGCTGGCCGAGCCGGTTGACGTCGAGGATGGCGACCAGGTTGGACAGCCCGTAGTGGGACGCCTTGTCGAAGGCCTCCCACATCGAGCCCTCGGCCATCTCGCTGTCGCCGCACAGCACCCAGACCCGGTACGGGCTCTTGTCGAGGTACTTGCCGGCGAGGGCCACGCCGACCGCGTCGGGCAGGCCCTGGCCGAGCGACCCGGTCGCGACGTCCACCCAGGGCAGCACCGGCGTCGGGTGGCCCTGCAGCCGCTGGCCGAACCGGCGGTAGCCGGTCATCAGCTCCTCGTCGGTGACGACGCCGACGGCCTTGTAGACGGCGTAGAGCAGCGGGGACGCGTGCCCCTTGGAGAAGATCAGATGGTCGTTCGCCGGGTCACCAGGGTTGTCCCAGTCGTAACGCAGGTGACGCGCGACCAGCACGGCCAACAGGTCGGCGGCGGACATCGACGACGTCGGGTGCCCGGAGCCCGCCGACGTGCTGCACCGGATCGAGTCGACCCTCAGCTGCGCTGCGAGCTCGCGAACCGTCTCCAGGTCGGCCGCGCCTACTGCTTCGGACACGGGACTTGCCACGCCTGCCTCCTCCATCGCGACCCGGCGGTGGGGTCCTTACCGACCCACCCGCCGTCGCACTACCCGGCGTCTAAGCGTTCCGAACCGTACCAGCGCCATCGAGGGATCCCAGCCCGCCGAGCCACCGGGACGTGCGTCACATTTCGATGTTGGCTGGCTGGCGGAGGCACGAAGGTGCGGCAGATACGCACTTCTCGGCGCGGGCCCCCGTCGGCGGCGGGCGCTGGCTGTGACGTGACGGGGCCAGCGGGCGTTGTCCTCACCGGCGCCGCGCCGTGACCAGCGAACCACACCGGCCGAAGCGCACAACAGGCCACGAGCCAAATTTGTTCGGCCAAACAGCAAATAAGCCGCGTCTGAAACCTCGGCCTGCGCCGCCTGCGCTCTGCCGCGTCTAGATCGCGGGTCGAGTGACGCCGGAGGGGGTCGCGCGGTGGAAGAGCTGGTAGAAGCGGTACCCGATCGCCTCTCGGACGATGTAGCGGGCCTGGGCGTGCCAGCCGTGGTTCGCCGGACCGGTGTGAGTCGGCGAGCTGGCCGCCGTGAGGCCGAGGTCGCGGGCCATCGCGACCGAGCGCAGGCTGTGCCAGCGGTCGGTGACGATGACCGCGCTGCGCAGCGAGCGGGTGTTCATCTCTCCCGCGGCCGCGATCAGTGATTGGAGCGTGTCCCTGCCCTCGGGCACCGCGAGGATTGCCGAGGCCGGCACTCCTTGCTTGACGAGGTAGGACGCGCCGACGCCGGCCTCGGTGAACGGGTCGCCGGGAATGCGCCCGCCGACGGTGATCACCAACGGGGCGACACCCGCCCGGTAGAGCTCGGCGGCGTGGTCGAGCCGGGCCGCGAAGACGGCCGACGCCCGGCCGTTGTACTGCGAGGCACCGAGCACGATCAGGGCGTCCGAACGAGAACGGTGATCCTGGTTGCCGACCCACCACACCTGCCCGATGGTCACGAGGGTCAGGACGACCACGGCGGTGACGAGCGCCAGCACCCCCCGGGTGGCCCACAGCCACCACGGTGCACGCAGGCCGCGCAGGAGGCCCGGCCGCCGCCGGGCGACGGGTGCGGGCGCTGGTTTGGGCTCGGGCTCGGATGTGGGCTCGGCCGCGTCCGCGCGCTCGGCGCGGCGACCAAGGACATGGATCACTGGACTCCTCCGCCACCGACCCTATCGATCGGTTTTGCCCCGGGTGCGTGTGGCGCACCCGATCCGCCCAGAGCGACAGCTCACGTCCGGATGTTCCACGGTGGCCTGCATTCCCCGTCTGCCGCGGATCACGCCCCGGGGCAGGCACTATCGGGCTCTGATGGCGGTCCGGCAGGCGTGGCTCGGGTGAACGCCGCCTCAAGTCCGGCCGTTCGCTGGACTAAAGATGAACTTCACGTGACAACGGTGCCCGCAGTCGTTCCCGCGACATGCGCGCGGGTTGGTCGTTTGCCACGATGCGTGGCGAAATGATCGGACACAGCGCGTCGACGACCGGTCGGAGGCCTACGACCTACGAGAGGCAGATGGCCAGTCAGAGGCAGAGGAGGCCGGCAGATGGCTACCAGTCGCGGTAGCGGCCGCGTCGTGGGTCCGGTCCTCGCCGTGCTGCTGGTGCTCGGGGTGGTGACGCTCGTCGTCGTCCCGCGGATCACCGGCGGCAAGGACGACGGCGGCGAGGGCAGCGGGAAGCTCACCGACGTCCGCGTGCTGGCCGGCTCGGAGACCCTGGCCTATCTGAGCGACCCGGAGGTCGGCAAGCGGCTCGCCACGTTCGGGTACCGACTGCGGGTCGACACGGCGGGCTCCCAGGACATCGTCAGGCGCGACCTGAACGAGTACGACATCGCGCTGCCGTCGAACTCGCCGCAGGCCGACCGGATCCGTCGGGAGAAGGGTCTGACCCGCCAGCAGCAGGTCCTGTTCTTCACGCCGATCGCGATCGCGACCTTCCAAAGCCTCATGCCGTCGCTCACCGCCAAGGACCTTGTCCATGCCGGCAACGGCGTCCAGTACTTCGACATGAGCACCTACCTCGACGTCGTGAACCACGACACCCGCTGGCCGCAGATGCCCGACGTCGGGGCCTACAAGAGCAAGAGGTTGGTGCTCCTCAGCTCGTCGGACGTCCGCTCGTCGAACTCGGCGGCCGTCTACCTCGCGCTCGCGTCCTACGTCGCCAACGGGAACAACGTCGTGAGCGATCCGACGACGGCGGACCGGCTGGGTACCCAGCTCGCCCGGCTGTTCACCAACCAGGGCTATACCGACCCGTCCACCGAGGGGCCGTTCAACGACTACCTCACCCTCGGCATCAGCAAGTCCCCGATGGTCCTCATCTACGAGTCGCAGTTCCGGGCCAGGCAGATCGCGAACGACAACTCGATCAAGTCTGACCGGGTGCTCCTCTACCCAAGCCCGACGATCTACGCCAAGCACACCGCGGTCCCGCTGACCGACGACGGCGAGGCCGTCGCAAGGCTGCTGGCCACCGACTCGGAGCTGCAGACGCTCGCCGTCCACAGCGGCTTCCGCGTCTCCAACTCGGCTCAGCCCGCCGGCAACACGGGCGAAGGCGGCGTCGTGCCGCCCCCGCAGCTGGTCGACGTGGTCGATCCGCCCACCCAGGAGATCTCCGACACCATGATCAGTAAGATCAGCGCCGTCTACGACGCAACGTCGCCGCCGTCCCCCGGATGATCGGCATGACCACATCGTCGCCCCGGTCTCGCCGGGAGCGGACGTCTCGGGGCGCGCTCGGGGCGATCGGCGCGGCGGCCGCGCTGTTCGCGGGCCTGCTGGCCGGCTGCACCGGCGGCGGCGGAGGCGACGCGACGGGCGGAACGTCGTCGCCGACCGCGCCCAGCAAGCCGGGGACGCTGCGGATCCTCGCCGGCTCCGAGCTGAAGGACCTCGAGCCGCTGCTGCCCGACCTGAAGAAGGCGACGGGCATCACCGTCACGATGAGCTACATCGGTACCCTCGACGGCGCGGACAAGATCCTGCACGGCTCCGCGGGCGCCGACGCCGCGTGGTTCTCGTCCGACCGCTACCTGCGCCTGCTGCCCGGCGGCTCGGCCGCCGAGCTCGTCCGCACCCCGACGATGCTCTCGCCGGTGGTCGTCGGCGTGCGGACCCCGCTTGCGCAGCGGTTCGGCTGGACCGGCGACGCGAAGGTCACCTGGGGGGACATCGCCGCGAAGGTCGCCTCGGGCCAGCTCACCTACGCGATGACCAACCCGGCCGCGTCCAACTCCGGGTTCTCCGCGCTCGTCGGGGTGGCGGCGGCGTTCGCCGGCACCGGCGACGCGCTGCAGGCCTCGGACATCAAGGCGGACCAGCTCACCAGCTTCTTCTCCGGCAACGTGCTCACCGCCGGCAGCTCCGACTGGCTGAAGGACGCCTTCGTCAAGGCGCCGGCGGCCAGCGCCGGAGCGATGATCAACTACGAGTCGGTGCTGCTGACCCTGCAACGCTCCAATGCCGCCGGCCCGCTCACGATCATCCGGCCGAGCGACGGCGTCATCACCGCCGACTACCCGATGATGCTGCTCGCCGACAACCGCCGCGACGAGTACACCCGGGTCGTCGACTGGCTGCGCTCGCCGGAGGTCCAGCGCCGCGTCCAGACGGACACCAGCCGCCGGCCCGCCGTGCCCGGCGTCCCCCTGGACGCCCGCTTCGGGACCAGCACACCTCTGGAGCTGCCGTTCCCGGCCACCCAGCAGGTCGCCGACCAGCTGCTCGCCGCCTACTTCGACGAGTACCGCCGTCCCACCCACGCCATCTACGTGCTGGACGTGTCCGGCTCGATGGAAGGCACCCGGCTGGCGGCGCTGCAACAGGCACTTGTCGGACTGACCGGGGCGGACGACAGCCTCACCGGCCGGTTCGCCCGGTTCCGCGGGCGCGAGCGCGTCACGATGATCACATTCAGCAGCGACGTGACCGGTACCCGCGAGTTCACCATCAACGACCCGACCCCCGGCTCGGCGGACCTGCGGGCCGTCACCGACTTCGTCGGGAAGCTGCACGCCGAGGGCAACACCGCCGTCTACAGCGCGCTCGACGCCGCGTACAGCCAGGCGGCCAAGACGGTGAAGGAGGACCCGGGCGCGCTGACCTCGATCGTCCTCATGACCGACGGCGAGAGCAACCGCGGGCTCGACGCCGGCCAGTTCACCTCGCGCTACAACGCCCGGCCGGTCGACATCCGCGCCGTGCGCACGTTCGCGGTCGTCTTCGGCGAGGCCGACCGCGAGGCGCTGGACGCCATCGCGATCAGCACCGGCGGGAAGACCTTCGACGCCACCGAGCAGGGAGTGTCACTGTCCGACGTGTTCCGGGAGATCCGTGGCTACCAGTAACGGCGGCGACCGCCAGGCCGGCGGCCGCCGGCGGCACGCGGGCGACCGCGCCGACCGCGACCGCGCCGACGCCGACCGGGGCGCCCCGGCGCGCCGGTCCGTCGGCGCGAGCGTCATGGGCTGGCTCGGGTCCGGCCGCAACATCCTGGGGTCCACCGGCGCGCTGGTAGGCGTGGCGCTGGAGGTCGCCAACGTCATCCCGTCGCACTGGTGGCCGCTCGCCGTCGTGGCGCTCTACGCCGCGGGAGCGGTGGCGCTGCCCCGCCGGGCGGGGAACGACCCCGACGCCGAGGGCGGCGACGGCGAGGACGACGGCCGAGTGGACGTCGAACGGCTGCGGGCCGCGGCCGGCGCGCACCGGCGCTCGCTGACCGGCCGGGCTCCCACCGAGGTGATCCGCGCGACCGAGCGGGTCACGACGGCGCTCGACGAGCTGTTCGACCGGCCGGAGCTGCTACGCCGCGGCTCGCTGGAGACGGACCTCGTGGGCCGGCTCGTGAACGACTACCTGCCGACCGCGCTGGACGCGTACCTGAGCCTGCCGCGGACGTTCGCCGGCACGCACCGCCTGCCGGACGGGCGCACGCCGCGCCAGGTGCTGCTCGATCAGCTGACGCTGCTGGAGCGGGCCGTGCGCGAGGTCACCGAGGACGCGAGCAGCGGCGAGGCGAACCGGCTGCTCGCCCACGAGCGTTTCCTGGCTGACCGCTTCGGCCCGAACGCCCTCGATCTGGACCTCCCGGACGGCCCACCCCACGAACCCGCCTGACCACGGTTTGGTGACGGCGCATTGGCGCAGCGCCCGGGGTCCCTGCCGGATCGGCGGAGCTTGCGGAGCCCGGGGTCCCTGCCGGATCGGCGAAGCCGATCTGGGAGGTCTGCTGGGAGGTCTGGTAACCATGTCACCGACGCCGGACCGGACGGGCCACCGCCATAGACCTTCACCCCAGTCCAGCGCGGGGAGGGCGCCCTAGGCGCCCGACAGGATCCTGGCGCGCCCAGCGCCCAGGATCCCTAGTCGTCCTCGGCGGGCTTGGGGCCGCCGCCGAAAGTCATGTCGAGCAGGGTGATGTAGAGCTGGTCCGGCTTGGGGATGTAGGGCAGCTTGTTCAGCGCCTGGTCCTGACCGGCGGACTCGACCTTGAACTCCCCGTAGCCGAGCACCCGGCCAAGCGGGTCCCGGGTGTAGGTCATGTCGGTGATCTTGCTCAGTGGCATCGTCTGCGCCTTGCGCACGAAGACCCCGGACACCTTCAGCAGGCGCTTGTCCGTGATCATCAGGTGGTCCATGTGCCAGTCCGTGATCCGCCAGAGAGCGCGCAGGATCATGAAGAGGGCGAAGTACCACAGCAGGGTGGTCACGAACGTCCCGCCACCGCGGACGGCGAGGAAGATGTTGACGGCGAGCGCGAGGGCGATGGCGCCGACGGTCTCGGCGCCCACGCGCAGCAGGACGGCCCAGTGCAGCCGGACCATGGAGACCAGCCGCTCCTGGGAGGCCAGGTACTTCAGGTCACGGTTGGCGGGGTCAGGAAGGCGAAGTCTCACCACGAAGCCAGTGTCCCAGACTGATCAGGTCGCGGCGCCCCGGATGGATCAGGATGTCGACGGGGGATCCGCTGTGGTCCCGTCGATGTCCGCTGGTCCCGCCGACGTCCGCGATCACTTGGTTGATCGACCCGTCGGGCCGCTGGCTCGTGGGTAGGTCACCCATGCCCGGCCCTCGCCGCTCGCTTATGTCTCAGAAAATGTGCGAGAACTGGCGCGCAGTGCCGGTCACAATGCGGTCTCGGTGACGAAGTCCGATACCCCGTTGCCGAGGTACCCGAGCCCGTCGATGCCCCTGGAGATGATGTTCGCCGCGCTGTCGGGCTGGGTCACCACAAAGAACAGCACAAATGCGATGATCAAGTACTTGACGATGTTGTTCACGGCGGGCCTCCGGGCCGAGTGCTTGAGGGTGCGGCACAAAGTATGGTCGCTGCGTCGACCCCAGGCAGCGGGTTCCTCCTGAAATGCTCGGCTGGCGAGGTAGGACACTTCATGACCTGGTATGACGGCGCGGACGTGCAGCGCCGACTTGACGAGCGCCCGAAGGCTACACCGGATCGTCGTGGGGTCTTCGCACGGGATCGTGCCCGTGTGTTGCATTCAAGCGCTTTGCGGCGACTCGCCGCAAAAACGCAGGTCATGGGCCCGCTCGACGACGACTTTCCACGCACCCGGCTCACGCACTCGCTGGAGACGGCGCAGATCGGCCGGGAGCTCGCCGCGGCGCTCGGCGCCGATCCCGACCTCGTCGACGCCGCCTGCCTCGCACATGACCTTGGTCACCCCCCTTTCGGGCACAACGGCGAACGCGCGCTCAATGCCGCCGCGACGGACTGCGGGGGGTTCGAGGGCAACGCGCAGAGCTTTCGCGAGCTGACCCGGCTGGAGGCCAAGACGGTTGACGAGACCGGCGCGCCCGGGGGGCTCAACCTGGCCCGGGCGACCCTCGACGCGACCCTGAAGTACCCCTGGCCTCAGCCCAAGGGCACCACGGGTGCGAGTTCCGGCTGCTCCCAGCCGGACCTCACCGCCCGTAAGTACGGCGTCTACGAGGACGACGTGGCGGCGTTCGACTGGGTGCGCGAGGGCGCCCCCGACGGTCGGCGCTGCCTGGAAGCACAGATCATGGACTGGGCCGACGACGTCGCCTACTCGGTGCACGACCTCGAGGACGGTGTCGTCGGCGGCCTGGTGGATCTCGCGGCGACGCTGTCGCCGGCCGGGCGGGCCGAGCTCGCGGACTACACCGCCGGCCTCTACTCCGTCGACGCGGCCGAGATCGCCGAGGCGCTGGCGCGGCTGGCCACCCAGCCCTGGTGGAACGCGCCCAGCCCTTCGTCGGCCGCGGGCCTGGCCGCGCTGCGCGCCATGACCAGCGAACTGGTGGGCCGCTTCGCCGCCGCCGCCCGCGCCGCCACCCGGAAGCGCTTCGGCGGGCAGCCGCTGCGCCGCTACCAGGCGGACCTGGTGGTACCGGCCGACATCCGGGCCGAGTGCCTGGCGCTGAAGGGGGTGGCCTGGTTCTACGTCATCGGCCTACGCTCCGGGGACGCGCGGCGCGCCCGCCAGCGCGAGGTCATCGCCGAGCTCGTGGAGCTCATCGCCGCGCGCGCGCCCGATACCCTGGAGCCGCTGCTGCGTCCCGCGTGGCAGGCCGCTCCCGATGACCCGTCTCGGCTGCGTGTCGTGGTCGACCAGGTCGCCCGCCTCACCGACGCCAGCGCTGGCCGGCGCCACGCCGAGCTGCTGGGGCACCCGGTGCCCAGGGTGTTGTGACGCTGGCGCCGGGGCACGGGGCCGACGGCACTGGCACGGCGACGGCACTGGCACGGCGACGTGGACACGCGGGCCGCACGGCGGGGGCATCCCGCAGGCGGCGGGGCCAGTGCCGGGCGCGAGAGCCGAAGACACCGCGCTGAGCGCATCGGTCTGGAAAGATCGGTACTGTCGCGTTGCCGACAAGTACCATCAGCGCGTAGGGATTGTGTGGGTGGCACTTGTGCGGACAGCGACGATGTGCGCCGTTGTGCTGCTTCCGGGTGACGGTTGAGGTGTCGGGTCGGTACACCAGGCTCGCTCGCCTGGCCGGCATCGCATGCCGCGTCCGCGGCGCGGGCATGCGGTGGTCCTCGCCGTCGGCCGGCGGCGCCACGCACACGCCACCCAGCTGACTGTGACGGGCCGGACGTGCAGGGGAGGGACCGTTGGCCGGACGCTTCCGCGACGCGGACATCGCTCTCGTCCGCGAGCGGGCCCGGATCGAGGACGTCGTTGGTGAGCACGTCCAGCTCCGCCCGGCCGGCAGCGACAACCTGCGGGGGCTCTGCCCGTTCCACGAGGAGAAGACGCCCTCGTTCAACGTGAGGCCGTCCACCGGGGTCTACCACTGCTTCGGCTGCCAGCAGGGCGGCGACGTCATCCACTTCGTCCAGGAGATCGACGGGCTGAGCTTCCCCGAGGCCGTCGAACGGCTCGCCCGCAAGGCCGGCGTCACCCTGACCTACGAGGGGGGCGGCACCACCAGCCGCTCGGTCACCAGCCAGCGCCAGCGCCTGCTGGACGCGCACCGCACGGCCGCCCAGTTCTACGCCGAGCAGCTGTCCACGGCGCCGTCGGCCCGCGCCGGCCAGGACTTCCTGGGCTCCCGCGGCTTCGACGCCACGGTGGCGGCGCACTTTGGGGTCGGCTACGCCCCGCAGGGCTGGGACGAGCTCACCCGCCACCTGCTCGCCCGCCGGTTCACCGCCGAGGAGATCGAGCTCGCCGGCCTGGCCAAGCGCGGCGCCCGCGGCGGGCTGGTCGACCGGTTCCGCCACCGGCTCGTCTGGCCGATCCGCGACCTGTCCGGCGAGGTCGTCGGCTTCGGCGGCCGCCGGCTCGCGGACGACGAGAAGGCCGGTCCCAAGTACCTCAACAGCCCCGAGACGCCGCTGTTCAAGAAGGCGAACCTGCTCTACGGCGCCGACCTGGCCCGCCGCGAGATCCGCCAGCGCAACCAGGCCGTCGTCGTTGAGGGCTACACCGACGTGATGGCCTGCCATCTCGCCGGCGTCACGACGGCCGTCGCGACGTGCGGCACCGCGTTCGGCCCCGAACACGTCAGCACCGTCCGCCGGCTGATGCTCGACTCCGACGCCCAGCGCGGCGAGGTGATCTTCGCTTTCGACGGTGACGCGGCCGGTCAGAAGGCGGCGATGCGTGCCTTCGAGCACGAGGAGCGCTTCGTCACCCAGACCTACGTCGCGGTCGAGCCGTCCGGGCTCGACCCGTGCGACCTGCGGATGGCCCATGGCGACGCGGCCGTGCGCGAGCTGGTCGCCAGCCGGGTGCCGCTGGTCGAGTTCGCGCTGCGGCAGGTGGTCGGCCGCCACGACCTCGACAGCATCGAGGGCCGCATCGCCGCGCTCGACGCCGCTGCCCCGGTCATCAACCGGATCAAGGACTGGTCGCTGCGGCAGCGCTACACCGTCCAGCTCGACCGGTGGACCGGCTTCAACGACGAAGAGTTCGTGCTGCGGCGGGTCGCCGAGCATCCGTCCGCACCGATGCTCGACGGCCCGCCCGGCCGTCGAGGCGGTCGGGGTGCCAGTCGGGCGGCTGGGTCCGCGGCCCGGTCGAGTGCTCGCGGCGGCCCGGCCGGTGGTCCGGACGACCCTGCGGTGATCGTCGAGCGGGAGACGCTCAAGATCGCTATGCAGTGCCCCGGGCTCGCCGGGCCGATGTTCGACACGCTCGACGCCGAGGTGTTCACCGTGCCCGAGCACCGAGCGGTGCTCGCCGCGATCGCCGCCGCCGGTGGCGTGTCCGCCGGGCTCGCCGCGGCCGGTGACCTGCAGAGCTGGGTCGCCATGGTGGTCGCCGCCACCCCGCACGACCCGGTCGCGCGGCTGATCACGGCGCTCGCGGTCGAGCCGATGCTGGTCGACCACGAGGTCGACGACGGTTACGTCGCCGCGCAGCTTGCGCGGGTGCAGGAGGTCGCCGTCGACCGGCGTATCAACGAGGTCAAGTCGCGGGTTCAGCGGCTGAACCCGGCGGCCGATCCGGAGACGTTCAACCAGGCGTTCGGCGAGCTCATAGCACTCGAACAGTACAAGAAGGAACTCCGGGGACGAGGCAGTGGCGCCACGTGACCGGGCCCGCAGTGGACCGCACCTAGCCCGAGATGACTGGCCCGTACTTGGCCCGGGATGACACGGCGCCACCGGTGAAACAGGGTCGATCCCGCCGAGAAGGAAGTGACGAGATTCCACCCATGCGCACCCAGACCGTCCTGCCGCGAGTAGCCCAGGTCGAGGAGGTCAAGGACCTCGTCACCCGGGGCAAGGAGACCGGTTTTCTCACCACCGACGACATCGCGGTGGCGATCCAGGCAGCCGAGCTGCCGCAGGAACAGGCCGAGCAGGTGGTCTCGCTCCTGGGCGAGGAAGGCATCGAGATCCTCGACCCTCGCGCCGAGTCGGGCGAGGCCGCGGACATGCTCGCCCAGCGCCGCCGCGAGGAGGCGGAGCTCGCCGCCAAGGCGCCCACGTCCGACCCGGTCCGGATGTACCTCAAGGAGATCGGCAAGGTCCCGCTGCTGACGGCCGAGGAGGAGGTCGACCTCGCCAAGCGGATCGAGGCCGGCCTGTTCGCGGCTGAGAAGCTCAGCGAGGCGCGGCGGATGACGGTCGCGCTGCGCGTCGACCTGGAGGCGGTCGCCCGCGACGGCGACGTCGCCAAGCGCAAGCTCGTCGAGGCGAACCTGCGGCTGGTCGTCTCCATCGCCAAGCGGTACGTCGGCCGGGGGATGCTGTTCCTGGACCTGATCCAGGAGGGGAACCTGGGTCTGATCCGGGCGGTCGAGAAGTTCGACTACACCAAGGGCTACAAGTTCTCGACGTATGCGACGTGGTGGATCCGGCAGGCGATCACCCGGGCGATCGCCGACCAGGCGCGCACGATCCGGATCCCGGTCCACATGGTCGAGACGATCAACAAGCTGATCCGGATCCAGCGGCAGCTCCTGCAGGACCTGGGCCGCGAGCCCATGCCGGAGGAGATCGCCAAGGAGATGGACCTGACCCCGGACAAGGTCCGGGAGATCCTCAAGGTGTCGCAGGAGCCGGTCTCGCTGGAGACGCCTATCGGTGAGGAGGAGGACTCCCACCTCGGGGACTTCATCGAGGATTCCGACGCGGTGGTGCCGGTCGACGCGGCGAGCTTCCTGCTGTTGCAGGAGCAGCTGGACTCGGTGCTGCACACGTTGTCGGACCGGGAGAAGAAGGTCATCCAGCTGCGGTTCGGGTTGACGGATGGGCATCCTCGGACGTTGGAGGAGGTCGGCCGGGAGTTCGGGGTGACGCGGGAGCGGATCCGCCAGATCGAGTCGAAGACGCTCTCGAAGCTGCGCCACCCGTCCCGCTCCCAGAAACTGCGCGACTACCTGGAGTAGACCGGCTCTGTTTCTGGTTCGCTCCGTCCGGGCGCCGCGCTCCGGCCCCTTGCTCGCTTCGCTCCCAAGGGACCTCCGCGCGGCGTCCTCCTCCGCTCACGGGTGCTCCGGCGACCTCCGCTGCGGCCCAACCATCTCGCTGCGCTCGACGGCCGGGCCTCCGCGGAGGCGCGCCTACGCACCCAGCTCGGTCGCCTGCCGCTGCACGTCACCAACCCGAAACTGCAACGCTGCGGGTTCTACTTCGCTTCGCTCACGGGCAACCTTTGCACCTGATCGACACGGTGCTTTCGACTGGCTACAGCCGGGACGTCCTACGGGCGAAGCGAGGTAGGCCCTCGGGATGAGGGTCTGCTCCGTTCGAAACGTTCGAGTGTCACGCAACCGAGCTGGCCCGGAGGCGCGCCTCCGCGGAGGCCCGGCCACCGAGCGAAGCGAAGGTGGTTGGGCCGCAGCGGAGGTCGCCGGAGGGCACCGTCCGCTCCGGAGGACGCGGCGCGGAGGTCCCTTCCCGAAGCGAAGCGAGGGAAGGGGCCGGAGCGCCGCGCCCGGACGGAGCGGACCAATGTCACAGCATTGCGCGCAGGGCGTCGGCGAGGTCTGGGTGCTGGAAGTGGAAGCCCGCGTCGAGGAGCACGCGCGGGACGATGCGCTGGGAGGCGAGGACGCCCTCGTCCGTGAAGCCGCCGACCACGGCGCGTAGCGCGAGCCTCGGGACCGGGACGAGCGCCGGACGATGCAGCACCGCTCCGAGCGTGCGGGCGAACTCCGCTCCCGTCGCAGGGTTCGGCGCGACCAGGTTCACTGGTCCCGCCACTCGCGCTCCTTCGTCTGCCCCTGAGCCGCCGGCGAGCAGGAAACGGACGGCGGCCACCCAGTCGTCGATTCCGATCCAGGACAGCCATTGCCGGCCGGAACCGAGCCGCCCGCCGAGCCCCGCGCGAAAGAGCGGCAGCTGACGGGCGAGCACCCCGCCGTCCCTGGCCAGGACCGGGCCGGTGCGTAGCAGGCAGACCCGCAGGCCGGCGGCGGCCGCCGGCTCGGTGGCCGCCTCCCAGGCACGGACGACGTCGGCGAGGAAGCCGCTGCCCGCCGGCGCGGACTCGTCGACGGGGTCGTCGACCTTCAGGCCATACCAACCAGTACCGCTCGCGGACAGCAGGACAGCCGGCCGCCCGCGCCGCTCGCTGAAACTGGCGCCCGGCGCCGCCGGACTGGCGTTGGCGGCGAGGGTCTCGGCCAGGAGCCGAGTGCCCCGAACTCGGCTGTCGAGGATGAGGCTGCGGTAGTCCGCCGTCCATCGGCGGTCGCCGACGCCGGCACCCGCGAGGTGCACGGCCGCGTCGACGCCGGCGACGGCCGTGGCGTCGATCTCGCCGCGTGCGGGATCCCACCGTGCCTCGCCGGAGCCACCCGGCTCTCGCCGGACGAGCGTGACCACCTCATGGCCGTCTGCCCGCAGCGCGGCGACCAGCGCGGATCCCAGCAGCCCGGACGCACCGGTGACGATGATCCTCACCGGTCCATCCTGACTCATCGACCAGCCCGGCCGCATCTGGCCACGCGACGCGGAATCGCGCGACGCGGAATCATGCGACACCGAACCATGCGGCACTCGGCCAGGCAGCGTCCGGCCAGGCAGCACCCGGCTACAAGTCACCTTTGGGCGGAAGGGCGGACGTCGCTCACAACCGTGCCCGTCCGGACCAGGTCCGGACGAGGTCCGAGCCCGGAATATCACCCATCCCGTACGGTTGCGCACTCATTGCTGTCCGATAGTTCTAGTTGTGCGCTAGAACACGCACGCCCACCAGCGGATGCGACTGGTGACGAGCCAAGTGCGGGACTAGGCTTCGGCGTAGCGTCACTCGGCGGTCACCATCGCGAGTCGCGCGCTGACACCTGCACCAGCCCACCCTGCACCAGCCCATGAGGAAGGGCTTTTCGCCGGCATCACTGACGGCGAGAGCCCTTGCCCCGCCGCTGTCCGTTTCCGGTAGCTCAGTCCCCACGCCAGCAGACCCACCCCGCACCTGCCCCCGGCACCTCGCTGGCGCGGCGGCGTGCACTCACGGGGAGCGGACGGAGAACGACCACCGCTTCGGGAGGTCCGACCCGCTGTGTTCCGCTCGCTGCTGTCGACACTGGAAGAACTGACCCTGCTGGTCCTGCCACACGGCGGCCAACGCACCGCCCGCCGCAACGCCTGGCGCGCGGCCACCGATCTGCACGTCACCTCCGGATACCGGTGGGCCGAAGGCGCCGCGCCCGCCTCACCGGTCGCTTCCCTGGCCTCGGTCGGGTCCGCTGCGCGTCCCTCGTTCTCCACGAGCCGCCCTCGGCGCGCCGCCGCCGCCCACCGCTAAGCGGTTCTCGCAGGTCCCTGGCCGCCCGGCCCGCCGAGCGGCCAGGGCCCGCGACGCCCCTGGTCACCTACGGGGCCGGTCGCGGACCCGTCCTCGGCCGCTCGCACGGCCTCATCGTGGCGGTCCGGACCGCGTACTGAGCCACAGGCCGTAGGCTCGCGGGCATGGCACTGAGGAAGAAGCCGGCGGGCACAACGCCTACGCCCCCGGCAAGCGGCACGAAGGGCGCGGCGAAGCCGAACGGCGGCGCGCGCGAGCAGGAGGCCAGCGCGCCCAACCGGCTCGCACAGATCCGGCTCATCTTCAAGGTCACGCGGGAGCGCGACCCGAAGGTCATCTGGATCATGCTGCTCGGCTTCGTGATCCCACTCGCGGTACTCCTCGTGCTGGGCATCTTCGTGGGGCCGATCTGGCTGTGGGCACCTCTTGGTGTGCTTCTGGGCCTCCTCGTGGCCGTCAATCTCTTCAGCCGACGAGTGCAGCGTTCCGCCTATGCCGAGTTGGAGGGCAAGCCAGGCGCCGCCGCAGGCATCGTCGAGCGGATGCGCGGCGACTGGCGACTCACTCCGGCCGTCCAGGTGAACAAGAACCAGGACGTGGTGCACCGCGTCGTCGGCCGCGCTGGCATCGTGATCATTGCCGAAGGGCGCGGCCGCGGCGCGCGCGACCTGCTCGCCACCGAGGTGCGCAGAATTCGCCGCGTGGCCGGCGACGTGCCGGTCACAGACATCATCGTCGGCAACGGCGAGGGCGAGGTCCCGCTGCCCAAGCTGCAGCCGACCCTGATGCGGATGCGCCGCACACTGCGCCGTCGCGACGTGGACCAGATCGACCGGCGGCTGAAGGCTGTCGCCGGGACCGGCCCGTCACTGCCGATCCCGAAGGGCCCGATCCCGCGCAACATCCCCCGCGGCGGCCGGCCCCGCTGATCCTGGGCGCTGAACGCGCCAGGAACGACCTCCCAGCAGACCTCCCAGATCGGCTTCGCCGATCCGGCAGGAACCCCGGGCTTCGCCGATCCGGCAGGAACCCCGGGCTTCGCCGATCCGGCAGGAACCCCGGATCCGGCAGGGACCCCGTGTCGGACGCCTAGGGCGCCCTCCTGGCGCCGATCCGGGGTGAGGGTCTATGGCGGTGACTAGCCTTGCCCGGAGTCGGTGACGTGGTTCTGTTGGCGCTAGCGCCAAATGCGCCGTCGCCGCCTATGACTAGGTTGCGCTGCTGCCTCACCGACGCACAGGCCACCCGACCGCGGGCTCTCACAGTCGATCAGCAGAAAAGCAGGAACGGGTCGCTAGCCGCCGCGAGGGGCGCGGATGGGGGCGGTGCCGGCGGCGCGGTCGTGCAGGCCGCGTAGGTCACGGTCGACGAGGAACACCGGGATCAGCAGGGCGAGCAGCAGTGTCCTGACGAGGACGGACAGGAAAGACGCCCGCCGACAGCCAGGAACCCTGACCACGCCGAAGCCGAACAGGCGCTTGCCGACGGTCTGGCCCGTCAGGCTCACCAGTACGAGCTCCTGCAACAGGAAGATCCCGAGCACGACGACGCCACGCGCCGAGGCCGGGTACGAGGCACCGAACAGGACGGGCACACCGGCCAGCAGGTTGGCCACCACCGCGTCGACCACGTAGCCGCCAAACCGGGCGCCGTAGCCGGCCAACGAGCCCGGGCCGGAGGCCGGCAGACCCAGCCGCTCCCCCGGAGGGGTGCCTTCCTTGGAGGGCAGGCCAGGACCTTCCAGCCAGCCTCCGAGCTCACGTCGCACCGCGCAAGCTTATTCGCCTCGGGAACCCGCGAGACAACCGTTACAGAACGTGACGAACACCGTCCGGGCAACCGAGGCGAAACGCGTCCGACATGCTCACTACACACCGTGGGGTTACGCACCGCGTCCGGACATGGGTATCCTCTCGGCCAGGTAGGCATGCCATGCGGGTGGAGGGTGAATGTTCACGAACGCCGACGAAGTACTCCGCTATATCCGGGACGAAAACGTCGAGTTCATCGACGTGCGTTTCTGCGACCTACCGGGGATCATGCAACACTTCACGATCCCGACGGAGGTCTTCACCGAGTCGGTCTTCACCGATGGCCTCATGTTCGACGGCTCCTCGATCCGAGGATTCCAGGCCATCCACGAGTCGGACATGCTGCTGCTGCCGGACCCGCGCACCGCCTTTGCCGACCCATTCCGCGAGCACTCGACTCTCGCGATGACGTTCTTCATCCACGACCCCATCACCAAGGAGGAGTACTCTCGCGACCCGCGCAACGTCGCGCGCAAGGCGGAGGCATACCTGCGCGGCTCCGGGATAGCGGACACGGCGTTCTTCGGGCCGGAGGCCGAGTTCTACATCTTCGACGACATCCGGTACGAGTACTCCCCGTACGGCTCGATGCACAAGGTGGACTCGGTCGAGGCTGCGTGGAACAGTGCCCGCAAGGAAGAGGGCGGAAACCTGGGCTACAAGCCGAGGTTCAAGGGTGGCTATTTCCCGGTGCCGCCGACCGACCACTTCACGGACCTTCGCTCGGAGATGGTCAAGACCCTCATCAAGGTCGGCATCACCGTCGAGATGCAGCACCACGAGGTCGGCACCGCCGGCCAGGCGGAGATCGACTTCCGCTTCGACACGCTGCTGAAGACGGCCGACAACCTGATGCTCTACAAGTACGTGATCAAGAATGTTGCCCGGTCCCGCGGCCGCACCGTCACGTTCATGCCGAAGCCGCTCTTCCAGGACAACGGCTCCGGCATGCACTGTCACCAGAGCCTGTGGCGGGACGGCGGCCCGCTGTTCTACAGCGCCGAGGGCTATGGCGGCCTGTCCGAGCTGGCCCGCCACTACATCGGCGGCCTGCTGCACCACGCGCCCGCGCTCCTGGCGTTCACCAACCCGACGACGAACTCCTACCGGCGGCTGGTGCCCGGCTACGAGGCGCCGGTCAACCTGGTCTACTCGGCCCGCAACCGCTCGGCCTGCTGCCGGATCCCGCTGGGCGGCGACTCGCCGAAGGCGAAGCGGATCGAGTTCCGCGTGCCCGACCCGAGCTGCAACCCGTACCTGGCGTTCTCCGCGATGCTGATGGCCGGGCTGGACGGCATCAAGAACAAGATCGAGCCGCCCGACCCGATCGACAAGGACCTCTACGAGCTGCCGCCGGACGAGCTGGCCGCGGTCCCGCAGGTGCCCGGCTCATTGGAGGCCGTGCTCGACCACCTCGAGGCCGACAACGAGTTCCTCACGGCCGGGGACGTGTTCACTCCGGACCTCATCGAGACCTGGCTGGACTACAAGCGCGCGAACGAGGTCGACGCCATCCGCCTGCGCCCCCATCCCTTCGAGTTCGACCTTTACTACGACATTTGAGTATCGCGGCAGGTGATGCCGGGGCTGCGGGCCGGCCCGGCATCGTTGTCGGTGGGCCGCCGTCCGGTTCGGCCGGCGAGGCCCTTTTCGGTGGTGCCTGGACGCGGCCCCGGCCACTGGGGGATGGAATCGAACCGCCCGGGAGCCCGCACGGCAGGACCGCCGGCATCGGGAAGCCCGGGCCGCCTGCACTCGACCAGACCCGCACAACACGGCTCAACCTGCGGCGATGAATCTCCCCCGGTTACCGGAGAGACGATGACGGAACGACGGGCGAAGGAGCGGCACCGAATCTCGGCGATCGGACCGTAATACCGGCCGCGCGGTCACCCACGGCTGGCGGGTGACGAGTCCCCGGCGGGCACCGGGTGGCGAGTGGCGACAACCAGCCGCCCACGGCCGTCCAACCCCTGTCGAGCCGCCCGCGGCCACCCGCCGATTGGTTGGACAGCGGGCCGGGCACCGGCACACAACGCTCGCCCGACGGCACCGAGCGACTTCTTCTACTGGCGCGCGCGGTGGTCGCGATGTGGCGAGACGCACATTTCAGGCTGTTTTCCGGCCGGGTTCGGAGCGGCGTAACAGACCCGCGCCCCAGCGGACCGTCAACTGCACCGCCTGAGACACAGATTTAACAAACAGGGAACTGATCGGTAACGGAGCCCGGCAAAGCTCCACTCGGACCCTCCCGCCAGTCGCGGCCAGGGTCGGCCCTCCCCCGGCCGACCCAACTGTCGCTTGTCTAGAACCTGCCGATCACGGGGAGTATGAGTGAGCTATCAGGCCGAGTACATCTGGATCGACGGCACCGAGCCGGAGCCGCTGCTGCGCAGCAAGACCCGGATCATCAAGGACGGCAAGGAGCCGGAGATCTGGGGCTTCGACGGCTCCAGCACGAACCAGGCGCCCGGTTCCAACTCGGACTGCGTCCTGCGCCCGGTCTTCACCTGCCCGGACCCGATCCGCGGCGGTGACAACATCCTGGTGCTGTGCGAGGTGGAGCTGACCGACTTCACCCCGCACCCGACGAACACCCGCGCCAAGGCCCGTGAGCTGGCCGAGAAGTACGCGGACTTCGCCCCGCACTTCGGCATCGAGCAGGAGTACACGTTCTTCCAGAACGGCCGCCCGCTGGGCTGGCCGGCCACCGGCTTCCCGGAGCCGCAGGGCCCGTACTACTGCGGCGTCGGCGGCGAGAAGATGCCCGGCCGGGACATCGTCGAGCGGCACACCCAGGCGTGCATCGACGCCGGCCTCGCGATCGAGGGCACCAACGCCGAGGTCATGATGGGCCAGTGGGAGTTCCAGATCGGCGTGCTGCCGGCGCCGGCCATCGGTGACCAGATCTGGGTCGGCCGCTGGCTGCTGCACCGCATCGCCGAGGACTTCGGCGCGTCGGTCTCCTTCGCCGCGAAGCCGATGCCCGGCGACTGGAACGGCGCGGGCGCGCACACCAACTTCTCCACCAAGCAGACGATGGAGAGCTGGGATGCGATCGTCACCTGCTGCGAGGCGCTCGGCACCCGTGTCATGGAGCACGTGACCCACTACGGCTACGGCATCCAGGACCGCCTCACCGGCAAGCACGAGACCGCTCCGTGGAACAAGTTCTCGTGGGGTGACTCGGACCGCGGCGCGTCGATCCGTATCCCGTGGGCCGTCTCGAAGGCCCGCAAGGGCTGGCTCGAGGACCGTCGCCCGAACGCGAACATGGACCCGTACATCGTCGCCGCGCTGATGATCGACACCACCTGCAGCGCGCTCGCCGGCGACAAGCCGATCCTGTTCGTTCCGTCCCAGACCGTCGCGGAGCCCGTGACTGTCTGACCAGGTCCGGAAAGCCGCGCGGTGGGTATCACCGCGCGGCGCCCGGCCCGCTGATCCACCCGCGGGCATGGCCAGCAGCACCCGGCGCCGCCGGTTCCTTGGGGAACCGGCGGCGCCGTCGCGTTTCACGGCTCCGGTCGCCCACGTTCCGACTCGCGACGCGATGATCAAGTCCACGAGTGGGACCGACGAGGACGCGATTGTCGTCGTCGAGCGAGCTTGGGGGAACGACTGAAACGTCGGCGCGGGAACAGGGCCGTCGGCAGCTGGAACGATTCCCCGGCGTGCCCGCTGCCGAAAACCGTCGAGCCCACAAATTAAGATCGACTCCGCGCGCGCTCGGGCTCAGTAAGGAGCCCGACAAACCGCTCTGTGGCATAGGCGGACGGCTAGGATTTCACCTCATGACGGGGGTGTCCGGAGCGCCCGGATCTGCCGGGCCGACCAGCGCAACAGCGCGGCGGCCCGAATGATCGTCGATCGGGCTGCCGTCGCGGCGGCGCTTCCGAACATCGAGATCGGCGCCCAGCTCGGGGCCGGCGCCTTCGGGCTGGTACTCGCCGGCCACCATCGTGGCCTGCGGCGCGACGTGGCCATCAAGGTGCTGCCCGCCGGCACCGACGGCCGGGCGGGCTTCGCCGCCGAGGCGCAGGTGCTCGCCGGCTTGGACCATCCGCACATCGTGCGGGTCCACGACTACGTCGAGACCGCCGACCTCTGCCTCATCGTGATGGAGCTGCTGCCGGGCGGCACCCTGTCCCGGCGCCGGGACAGCCTGCCGCAGGAAGCCGCCTGCGCGGTGGGCCTCGGCATCGCGTCCGCGTTGGCACACGCGCACGAGAAGGGCGTGCTGCACCGCGACATCAAGTCGGACAACGTCCTGTTCGACGCGGCCGGACTGGTCAAGGTCACCGACTTCGGCATCGCCAAGATCCTCGAGAGCACGGACGTCACGGCGAGCTCCCAGGTAGGCACGCCGGCATACATGGCTCCCGAGCAGATCACCGGCGGTCGCATCGGGCCGGCGGCCGACATCTACTCCCTCGGGGTGCTGCTCTACCGGCTGCTCGCCGGGACCGCACCGTTCGACCCCACGCTTCCGCTGCCGGTGATCTGGCAGCAGCACCTCGACCGCATGCCACCGCCGCCACCGGGGGTGCCCACGCCGGTCGCGGGCGTGGTCCTGCGCGCGCTTGCGAAGGACCCCGCGAGCCGCCAGCCGTCCGCCCAGGCTCTTGCGATCGACCTCGCGTCGGCCGCCGTGGCGGCCTACGGCCGGGGCTGGGTCGCGCGGTCCGGGATGCCGCTGCGCGTGGACGATGATGTCCGGGACGCGGCCGCGGGCACCGCGGCCCGGCCAGCCGCGGCATTTGGTGGTCCCGCGACGCCCCCGGCACTCGCGGCACCCGGCGGTCCCGTGACACCCCCGGTCACTCCCAACCCACCGCCCTGGGCCGTCGGACCCCCGGCCGCGATGGGCGGAGCCATCCCGCCGACGCCCGTGCCGACGCCGATGCCGACCCCGCCGCCGGCACAGCAGTGGCAGCCGCCCGTGGGCGCTGCGGCGCCCGGTCCGCCGACCCAGGCGTGGGCCACGCAGCGCGCCGCGGCGCCGAGCCAACCCGGCTGGCCAAACCCCTGGCAGCCACCCCCCGGCGCCGGCACCTCGCCGGGCCGCGAGCCTGGCGGCTGGGGGGCACGCCGCTCGGTCCTGATCGCCACTGTCGCCGGCGGCTGTGCCCTCGCGCTCGCGCTGACCCTCGTCGTCGTCCTCACCCGCGGCGGCGGCGGTCCCGTCAGCGAGCACCCCGCCAGGACGACGCCACCGACGACCGAGGCCGTGCGCACCGCCTTCACCATCGGGTTCCAGGGCCCGCTGTCCGGCACGAACAAGGAGCTCGGGGACAACGCGCTGCGTGCCGTGCGGCTGGCCGTCGACCAGGCCAACGCGAGCGGCAAGTATCCGTTCACGCTGTCGGTCGTCTCGGCCGACGACGCGAACGAGGCCGCCAAGGCTCCGGCGGCGACCCGGACGTTGGTGAGCAACGCGGACGTGACCGCGGTCGTCGGTCCGATGTACTGGCGCACGATCGAGGCCAGCGAGTCGATGTACAGCACCGCCGGCCTGCTTTCCGTCTCTCCGACGGCGTCGGAGACGGAGCTGACCTCGCGGGGCTACACCACCTTCTTCCAGGCCGTCTCCCGCGACGCCGTCCAGGGCGCGGCCGCGGCCGACTACGTCGCCAAGGTGCTGAAGCCGGCGAAGGTCTTCTCCCTGGCCGTCGACGACGGCTACGGCAAGGAGGTGTCGGGCGGCTTCGAACGCGGGCTGTCCTCCCACGGTGTGGCGATCATCCACGACACGGTCGCCGACGAGAACGTCGACTTCGCCGCGGAGGTCGCGAAGATCACCGCTTCGGGGGCGGCCCTCGTGTTCTACTCCGGCTACACGGAAGGTCTCGCGCGGCTGGCCGGGGCGTTGCGGGCCGGCGGCTTCGCCGGAGCGCTGATGGGCAGCGACGCCACCTTCCACTCGGACTTTCCCGACCAGGCCACAGCGGGCGCCGCGGAGGGCACCTACTTCATCTGTGCCTGCGCCGACTCGAACTTCTACCCCGACTTCACCGCCGCGTTCAAAGCGGCGAACGGCGGTACCTGGCCCGGCCCGGCCTCGGTCGAGGCCTACGACGTCACGAACGCGATCATCAAGGCGCTGGCCGGCGTCGGCGGCAAGGCGACTCGCGACTCGCTGACCGCCGCGTTTCGGAACGTCGACAGCACCGGGCTGACGAAACGGCTCACGTTCAGCCCGTCGGGCGAGGTAAAGGGGTCGACGTTCTTCGCCTATCGATACGAGAACGGTGACTGGAAGACGCTCGGCCCTCTTTCCGCCCTGATCCCGGGCTGACCGGGGCACCCGGAGATCCGCGCCGCCCAGCTGATCGCGCCGCCGTCACGCGCCGGGCTTCTCGCGCCAGCGGGAGGTGATGGGGAGACGGCGGTCGCGGCCGAAGGCCTTCGAGGTCACTTTGGGAGCGGGCGGGTTCTGGCGGCGCTTGTACTCGGCAAGGTCGACGAGCCGGATCACCCGGTCGACCACGGCCGGGTCGTGGCCGGCGGCGTCCTGGACCGAGCCGGCCGACGAGTGCATCGACGGCATGGCAACCGTGTGCACCGCCTCGGCACCGAGCGCGCCAGCCGGTGTCCCAGGAACACTCTGTTACGAGAGCGACGTCGCAGGGAGCCACGGGAGCGTCCTTGGTTACGGCAGTCCACCAGGTTCGTTGCGGGCCGGCAACGAACCGGCATCTCGGTCTTCCAGTCGCTAGTGTCTGAGATCCCCGACGTCCAACCTCCCAGCAGACCTCCCAGATCGCCTTCGGCGATCCGGCAGGGACCCCGGCCTTCGGCGATCCAGGAGGGAACCCGCGTGCTGTGCCCCCGCCGACGTGTCCCCAAGCCGGGGCAGGGCACAGGCCCTGGGTACCGGGGACCGGCGCGCAACAGGACGCGGCAGCGCTGGATGGCACGGCCTGGGGGGAGGAAGGCGGCCAGATCCGGACGACGTAGCCTGAGGTCGAGTCCAAGCCTCAACGTGGAGGGTTCATGGACAAGCAGCAGGAGTTCGTGCTCAGAACGCTGGAAGAGCGGGACATCCGCTTTGTCCGGCTCTGGTTCACCGATGTGCTGGGCGTGCTGAAGTCCGTGGAGATCGCGCCGGCGGAGGCTGAGGGCGCGCTTCTGGAGGGCATCGGCTTCGACGGCTCGGCGATCGAGGGATTTGCGCGCCTGCACGAGGCGGACATGCTTGCCCGCCCCGACCCGTCGACCTTCCAGGTCCTTCCGGGACGAGGCGATGGCACGCTGACGGCACGGATGTTCTGCGACGTCGTGGACCCGGACGGACGCCCCGCCGTCGCCGACTCACGCTGGGTGCTGCGCCGCGCGCTCGCGGCCGCCGCCGAGGCCGGGTTCACCTTCTACACCCACCCGGAGATCGAGTTCTTCCTGCTCAAGGAGCCGCCACGGCGCGGCCAGCCGGTGCCTCAGCCCGTGGACGAGTCCGGGTACTTCGACGTGACCCCGAACGACATCAGCCATGACTTCCGCCAGCAGGTGATTGGCACGCTGGAGCGGCTCGGCATCTCGGTCGAGTTCAGCCACCACGAGGTGGCGCCCGGCCAGCAGGAGATCGACCTGCGGTACGCCGACGCGCTCACGATCGCCGACAACATCATGACCCTGCGCCAGGTCGTCAAGGAGGTGGCGCTGCGGCAGGGCAGCTACGCGACGTTCATGCCGAAGCCCTTCACCGACCACGCCGGCTCCGGCATGCACACCCACATGAGCCTCTTCGAAGGCGATCGCAACGCGTTCTACGACCCGACCGACGAGTACCAACTCTCCAAGGTCGCCAAGACCTTCATCGCCGGGTTGTTGGCGCACGCTCCCGAGATCACCGCGGTCACCAACCAGTGGGTGAACTCCTACAAGCGGCTGATCAGCGACGCGGCCGGGGGTGAGGCGGCCGAGCTGCTGGAGGCGCCGGCGTATGCCTGCTGGGGCCACAACATCCGCTCAGCCCTGGTCAGGGTGCCGCTGTACAAGCAGGGCAAGGGGAACACAGCGCGGGTGGAGGTCCGGCTACCGGACAGCGCCTGCAACCCGTACCTGACCTTCGCCCTCACGCTCGCGGCCGGGCTGCGCGGCATCCAGGGCGGCTACGAGCTGCCGCCGCCGGCCGGCGACGACATCTGGTCGCTCACCGACGCGCAGCGCCGAGACCGCGGGATCCAGGCCCTGCCAAGCTCCCTGTCCGAGGCGATCGCCGTGATGGAGACCTCGGCGCTGGTCCGGGAGACGCTCGGCGACGAGCTGTTCGAGTTCTTCCTGCGCAACAAGCGCGCCGAGTGGGCCACCTACCGCCGCCAGGTCACCCAGTTCGAGATCAACCGCTACCTGCCACTCCTGTAAACGCGCACGTCGTGCTGTAACAATATGGAAACATGATGGCGGGTGCCAGACGGGCGGAGCAGGTGGCCGCGCAGCGCTCCCCCGCGGAAGCCACCACCGCGGCCACCACCCCGGCCACCATCGCGGCGGCCCCGGCAGCGCCCGGCAGCGCCGGGCACCCGCGCGGCAGCTCGGCCGAGGCGCAGCTCGCCCGGCTGGGCTTCTCCGACGTCGACCGGGTAGTCGCCACCCTGCGCCGCCTGGGCTTCTGGCCTCCCGACCAGGCGGCGCTGGCGGGCAACCCGGTCGTCGCCGAGCTGGCCCACGCGGCCGATCCCGACCGGGCCCTGACCGGACTCGACCGGCTGATCAGCGCCCTCGACGCCGCGGGCACATCAGACGCACCAGCGGCACCAGTCGCGGCAGCCGCACCAGCCACGACAGCCACGACAGGCGCCGCGTCCACGGCGGCCCCGGCGTCGGCCGCGCTGCGGACCGCGCTGACCGCTCATACAGGCACCCGCCGAAGGGTCATCACCGTGCTCGGCGCGAGCCTGGCTCTCGCCGACCACCTCGCCGTACACCCAGCCGACTGGCGGATCCTCGCCGAGGACGAGACGGTCGCCGCGCCGCCGGACGCGGCGACCCACCGTGCCCGGCTGCTCGGCGCGGTCGGCGCCGACCCGGCGGCGCGGCGGCCGCGAGCCCGCGGCGACGGGCCGGACGTCCTGGACGCGCTGCGCGTCGCCTACCGGCGGGCGCTGCTGGTGCTGGCCGCCCGTGACCTCACGGGCACGGTGACCGTGGACGACGCGACGGCGGAGCTGGCGGACCTCGCCGCCGCCGCGCTCGACGCGGGCCTCGCGGTCGCCCGCGCGGGCCTCTCGCCGACCGCGCCGCCGGTCCGGCTCGCTGTCGTCGGCATGGGCAAGTGCGGCGGGCGGGAGCTCAACTACGTCAGCGACGTCGACGTCGTCTTCGTCGCCGAGCCGGCCGCGACCGCATCGCCTGACGACATCGCCATGCCCGACACCGCCATACCCGAGACCGCCATACCCGAGACCGCCATGCCCGACACCGCACGGCCCGAGGGCGCCGAGCCGGCGCACGAAGCGGCGCTGCGGGTGGCGACCCGGCTCGCCGAAGGGCTGGTGCGGGCCTGCGGGGCACGCACCAGCGAAGGTGCGTTGTTCCAGGTTGACGTCGGTCTGCGCCCGGAAGGCCGGGACGGCGCGCTCGTCCGTACCCTCGCCAGCCACCGTGCCTACTACCAGCGCTGGGCGCGGACCTGGGAGTTTCAGGCGCTGCTCAAGGCCCGGCCGGTGGCGGGCGATCTCGCGCTCGGTGCCGAGTTCTGCGCCATGGTCGAGCCACTGGTCTGGTCGGCGGCCTCCCGGCCGGGCTTCGTCGGCGACATCCGGGCGATGCGCCGCCGGGTGGAGAACTCGTTGTCCCACCGGGAGGCCGACCGCAACATCAAGCTCGGCCCCGGCGGTCTACGCGACGTCGAGTTCGCCGTCCAGCTGCTCCAGCTGGTGCACGGGCGCACCGATCCGAAGCTGCACGCCCACGCCACCCTGGCGGCGATCGACGGCCTGGCCCGCGGCGGCTACGTCGGCCGGCGGGACGCGACCAGCCTCGCCGAGGCCTACCGGTTCCTGCGGGCGGTCGAGCACCGGCTCCAGCTGCGCCGCCTGCAGCGGACGCATGTCCTGCCCCGCGACCCGGCCGAGCTGCGCTGGCTCGGCCGCTCGCTGGGGATGCTCGACGCCGAGGAGTTCGCCGCCGAGCACGCACATACCGCCCACTCGGTGCGCCGGCTGCACGAGAAGCTCTTCTACCAGCCACTGCTGGAGGCGGTCGCCCGGCTGTCCACCGAGGAGATACGCCTCACGCCTGGCGAGGCGGCCGACCGGCTCGCCGCGCTCGGGTTCGCCTACCCGCACCGGTCGCTGAAGCACATCGAGGCGCTCACCGCCGGGGTCGGCCGGACCGCCACGATCCAGCGGCACCTGCTGCCGACCATGCTGCCGGCGTTCGCCGACGCCGCCGATCCGGACGCCGGCCTGCTCGCCTACCGGCAGGTCAGCGAGGCGCTCGGCCGCGTTCCCTGGTACCTGCGCCTGCTCCGCGACTCGGCCGGCGCGGCCGACCGGCTCGCCAGGGTGCTCGCGGCCAGCGGCTACGTGGCGGCGCTGATGCGCACGGCCCCCGAGTCGGTGCGGCTGCTGCGCACGGAGGAGGACCTGCGGCCCGTCAGCCGGGACGAGTTGGCCCGCACCCTGCTCGCCGTCGCGCGGCGCAATCAGGACGCGGACGATGCCGCGACGCGCGCCCGCGCGATCCGCAGGGTGGAGCTGGTCCGGGTCGCCTGCGCGGACCTGCTCGGCCTGCTCGACGTCACCGCCGTGGGCGAGGCGCTGACCGCCGCGGCGGCTGCGACGGTCGAGGCGTCCCTGGTGGTGGCCCGGCGCACCGTGAACCGCCGGCTCGCCGCCGGCCGGCCGGCCGGCGACCGGTTCGCCGACGCCGTCCAGCCCATGGCGGACGGCGACCCGCTCCCGACGGGCCTGACCAGCGAGCCGGCACGCATCGCGGTGGTCGCCCTGGGCCGGCTCGGCGGCGCCGAGATGTCCTACGGCAGCGACGCGGACGTGCTGTTCGTGCACGAGCCGACGCCGGGGACCGACGCCGCGGCCGCCGGGGCGTACGCCACCGCGGTGGTCGAGGAGCTGGTCCGGCTGCTGGGACGGTCAGGGCCCGACCCTGCGCTGCGGCTGGACCTGCGGCTACGGCCGGAGGGTCGGGGCGGCCCGGTCACCCGCGACCTGGACAGCTACGCGGCCTACTACCGCCGCTGGGCGCTCGGCTGGGAGGCGCAGGCGCTGCTGCGCGCCCGCCCGCTCGCGGGCGAGGCGGATCTGGCGACACGCTGGTGTGAACTGGTCGACGAGTTCCGTTACCCGGCGCGACTTCCGGACGGTGCCATCGCCGAAGTCGAGCGGCTGCGGGGCCGGATGGCCGCCGAACGGGTCCCGCGTGGCGTCGACCGAAGCCTGCACGTCAAGTTCGGGCCGGGCGGGCTGACCGACATCGAGTGGACGGTCCAGATCCTCCAGCTCCGCCACGCCCGTGAGATTCCCGCCCTGCGGACGACCAGCACTCTCGGCGCGCTGCGCGAGCTCGCCACGGCCGGCCTGCTCGACGGCGCCGAGGCGGCGGCGCTGAGCGCCGCCTGGCTGTCGGCATCCCGCGTCCGCAACGCGATCATGCTCGCGCGCGGAGCGCCTGGCGACCTCATCCCCCGCACGATCCCGGCCCTCGACCGCGTCGCCGGCGTGCTCGCCTACCCCCTAGACCAGGTCGCGGCGCTCCCCGACGACCATCGCCGCCTCGCCGCCGCCGCCCGCCGGGCCGTCACCGCGGTCTTCGACCGCGAACGTCGGCAGGAGAGCCAACGGACGAGTTGAGAGGATCTTCTCATCCGTCATCACTGTTGACGGTGTCAACGGACGCCGAGGGCGGCAAACTCGATCGAGTCGTATGCGGGCTGGTAGTAGACGTTCGTCAGGTTGGCGCTGTAGACGTTCGTGACCTTGTCATAGACCAATGGGATGTAGCTGGCCGAGTCCAAGACGGCCCGTTCGGCGGCATTCCAGCGCGTCCCGGCCGCCCCGGACGCGTCGGCGGGGCCGGCACTGTCGGTCATGTCCGCCAGGAATGCGCTGTCGAGCGCGGTGTTCACGGCGGCATCGTTGAGCTCGGCGAGGTTCCGGTTGTCCGCGGCGGTGATCCGGCGGCCGTCAGCCAGGACCGCGAGAACGCCGGCGGGCGTCGGCCAACCGGAGTTGAAACCGGTCATGGCGAGCCCGACGCCCTGGTCACGCATCTTCTGCGGCGTGAAGAGCAGGGCGTAGAGGTCGCCCGACGGCAGCGCCGATATCTCGACCTTGACACCGATCCTGGCCAGCGAAGTCTGGATCGCGTTCGCCTGGGCGAGGGACTTGCTCTCGTTGAGGACCAGGAGCTTCGCCGTGAAGCCGTCCGGCCGGCCGCAGGCGGCGAGCTCGTGGCGCGCCTGGTCGAGATCGCCCGTGCCTCCGGTGCTGGGGTAGAGGTCGATCGCCGAGTGGTAACGCAAGGCCGGCGAAATCAGCGACGTCGCGGCGTCGGCCTGCTGCGCGCCACCGCGGGCCGCGACCTGCGCGGCCCGGTCGACCGCCCAGGCGAGTGCCTTGCGGCAGTGGATGTTGTCGAACGGCGCCACGGTCGTGGTGACGCTCAGGAACCGCACCACGCCAGTGGTGACGGTCAGACTCCGCTCGTCACGCAGGGTCGGATCCGCGAGCGTGGTCGCGAGAGTGAACGGGGCAACGCCGGTCTGCGCGCCGGACACGTCCATATGGCCGGACAGGATCTGATCGTCGATGTCCGTCGAGGACAGCCGCATGGTCACCTGGATCCTGTCCGGCAGCGCGGTGTTCACCGGGTCAGTCGCCGCATCCCATTCGGGGTTGCGCACGAGGGTGAGCGACTGCCCCCGTTGATAGAAAGCGATCTTGTACGGGCCGGAGGCGACCGGGTGGTCGGCGTACGAGGCCCCGCCGTCCTTCGCTCGCGGCACCGGGGTGGCCGCCGGCGTCGCCATCAGATAGTTCCAGTCCCCGAACGGCCTGGTCAGATGAAAGACGATCGTCCGGTCGTCCGGAGTCTCGATCGACTTCAGGCCCAGTTTGTCGGCACTCTGATCCTTGTACGGCCCCGGATAGGGGTTGTTCGGATCGTCCAAATAGCGGACGACCCCCTTCAGCCCGGTGGTGACGAGCTCCGAGTCGAATAGCCGCTCGATCCCGTACTTGATGTCCCTGGACGTGATCGGCGACCCATCCTCGAACCGAAGCCCGGAACGCAGCGTGTACCGCCAGGTACGCGCGTCCGTGGACGTGGGGACCGCGGTGGCGAGATCACCGGTCAGGTCTGTCGAACCCGGCTTGTAGGTGAGCAGCTGCCGGCTGTACCAGCGCTGCTGGGACCAGCAGCTGTCGGTGTTGCTGCGCTGTGGATCCCAGGAGTCACAGTCGGTCGTGGCGGCCACCCGCAGGGTGCCGCCTGTCCTGGTCGACGGGCGCAGGACGGGACCCGTGACGGTGATCGTCCGCGCGGCGCCGTCCGTCGCCACCGCCGACGGCAGGCCGGCGGCGACGCCCGACGGCGAATCGCCGTCGCCCGAGATCAGCACCAGCGGCAGGACGATCGCGAGCGTGCACACGATGGCGGCCGCCGGAACCCACCACCGAAGGGACCGCCGGGACCATCGGGAGGCTCGCCGAGTGGTCGGCGCCGCGGGCCCGACCGCAGACGGCAGGCCAGGAGGCGGCGTGGCAGGAATCGGTGTGGCAGGAGGCGGCGTGGCAAGAATCGGAGTGGCCGGAGGCGCCGCGGCGGGAGGCGCTGCGGCGGGAGGCGCTGCGGCGGGCGTTGGCCGGACCGGGGACGGCGAGGCGGCCGGAGATGGTGGCGGTCCGAGCGGAGACTGCGGTCCGAGCCGCGCCGTCGTCGTGGAACCGGTCGACGTCTCGGCGGAGGCCGGCACCGGCGGCATCGGCGATACCGCCGATACCGGCGACTGCGGTTGCCCCGGGACCAGGGCAGGGCTACCGGGACGCCCCGCGGCGAGACCCGTCGTCGCCACGACGGCTGCAATTCCCGGCCCGCCCGTTCCGGAAACGGGCCGGAGGCCCGTATGGGGGGCCGTCGGCGGCCCGTCGGCCGCAGCGCGCACATCGTCGTCGAGCCGGACCGGTAGGTCCGCGCGGGCCAGCCAGCCACGGCCCAGCACCGCGGCGGCAGCGGTCGCGAAGTCCAGGCCGAACGCGCGAGCGCTTGGGTAGCGCTGGGCCGGATCCACAGCGAGCGCGCGCATCACGACGTTCGCGACGGGCGCGGGCACGCCCGGCGGCCCCGGGGGCGGCGTGGTCAGGCGGCGTTGCCACAGCAGTTGCACCGGCAGCGACCGGTCGATCGGCGGCACGCCGGACAGCAGGTGGTACAGCATGACGCCGAGCGCGTACACGTCGGTCGCCGGGCTGAGCTGCCCGCTGGTGATCTGCTCCGGTGCCATGTAGAGGGGGGTGCCGACCTGCGCGCTGGCGGTCGCGGCGGACGTCTCCAGGATCTTCGCCACACCGAAGTCGGTGACCTTGGCGACTCCGGCGGCCGTGAACAACACGTTGTCCGGCTTGACGTCGCGATGCAGTACCCCACGCTCATGGGCGTAGCCCAGCGCGGCGGCGACAGCCAGGCCCACCGCGCAGGACGCCTCCGGACGCATGCCCGCCCGCCGGCGCGAGAGCGCGCCACCGGCCAGCTGCTCCATCACGATCAGGCACAGCTCGCCGGTCTCGACGTAGTCGTGGACCCGCACGATGTGGGGATGGTCCATCCGGCCGAGCAGGCGGCCCTCCGCCGGCTGGCCGGAGCCGTCGCCCTGACCCGCCGGCCCGGCCGGCAGCACCTTGATCGCAACACTGTTGCGCATGTGCCGATGCCGGCCGGCGAGCACCATCCCGAAGGCACCGGTGCCCAGCAACCCGCCGATCTCCAGCCCTGGCAGCGCCGCGGCCACCGACTCCCGGTCAACGATCACGACAGCCGTCCGCCGCCTGCCCACACATCACCAGAAGTGGCTGAACCCCCGCGAACCCGACACATGATGACCGATCGTACGTAGGCCGACCGGCCACGCGCCGCCGGCCGAGCCGCGGCACCGATCAGAAGCACCGCTCAGGCCTGCCGCCACCTCCGCCTGGCGGCACGAGACGGCATGAGAATGGTCACCCGCACGCGGACGGGGACGAACCGCCGTCACAAAAAGATCCGTTCGCGGCCGACTTCACGACAGCAGGCCGGTGATCGGGTCGCGGTCGGTGATGCAGTAGCGCTGGCCGACCGGGTCGCACAGGACCGTCCAGCGCGGGCCGTGGCCGACGACCGTCGCGCCGAGGGCGAGATGCCGGCGGGTCTCGGCGGCGCGGTCGGAGGTGGCGAGATCGAGGTGGGCGTGCACCAGCCCCGGGGTCCCTGCCGGATCGGTGGAGCTTGCGGAGCCGATCTGGGAGGTCCGCGGCTCGTCGAGCCGCTGGAGCAGGATCCGCAGCGGGATCCCGGCCGGGCGGACCAGGGCGCGGAACTCGGGGCGGCTGCCCGAGCGCATCTCCCAGCCCGTCTCCTCGGCCCAGAACGCGCATTCCTCGTCGTACCGGTCGGCCGGAATGTCCAGGCAGACCTGGTCGACGAGCGAGGTGTGCCCCCCGGGCCAGGCCACCGGGGCCGGCCGGACGGACTCACCCTCGCCGACCTCGCAGTAGACGAACCCACCCGGCGACCGCCGGATCGCGAAGTCCTGGCCGGCACGGTGTACGTCAAGATGCACCCGCACCGGCCCGGCCCCCAGCCGCTGCACCCGCAGGAACGCGTCCCCGTCCGCCGGCACCAGCGTCGCGAACTCACCGGTCTCCCCGCGCGGCGGCGACAGGGTCGCTCCCGTCACGGCCTGCCAGAACGCGGCTCCCCGTTCGAAGAGCTCGGCAGGAAAATCGACGAAAGCGGTCAGCCATGCTGGCGCAAGTACGAGACGATTCCTGGTCTGACGCAAGGTCAGACCTTTATGATCTTTATTTGTGGCTTACACAGCCGCTTCAGGTCCTCGGGGTCATGCTGTACCTGCCGTCGCACCGCCGCGAGGACGTAGTCCGTCAGTCCGTCCTCACCGCTCAGCTCCCGCACGGCCTCGGCGAGGTCGTCGGGCATCGTGATCGAGTACCGTCTCGCCTCACTCGCCATGGTCTCGATGGTAGCGGCGACATCCCACAACGTCATCGGCCTTACCCGTTCCAGCACTGTCATCAGCGCCACCTTCAGGGAGGGGGCAGATCGCGTTTCACAGTATATCCACTTCACGCATTTCCAAAGAATTTTTTTCCGCCGCGACATGTCCGTCATTCCTACGTCCACGGAATAGCGCTATTCAAACGGCCGACGGCGTTCCCGCGACCAAGAAAGCGTATTCGAGCGCTCGTCGAGCGCTCACCACCGAAAGGATAGAAAAAGCGATGCCGCCGCTTCCCAGGTGGAAGCGGCGGCATCGCAACACCGGAGGGCGGTTAGACCTGGATGCGGCGGTCCACGGCGTCGACGATCTCGGCGACGGCCTCGTCAACCGGGACGCCGTTGCGCTGGGAGCCATCCCGGTAGCGGAAGGAGACCGCGCCCTTGGCGACGTCCTCGTCGCCGGCGATGAGCATGAACGGCACCTTCTGCTTCTGGGCGTCGCGGATCTTCTTCTGCATCCGGTTGTCGGACGCGTCGACCTCGACGCGGATACCCTTCGCCGACAGCTTCGCGGCGACGTCCTTCAGATAGGCGACGTGGTCGTCGGTGATCGGGATGCCCACGGCCTGGACCGGCGCGAGCCACGGCGGCATCGCCCCCGCGTAGTGCTCGAGCAGGATCGCGAAGAACCGTTCGATCGTGCCGAACAGCGCCCGGTGGATCATGAACGGGCGCTGGCGGGTGCCGTCGGCAGCCTGGTACTCCATGTCGAACCGCTGGGGCATCTGGAAGTCGACCTGGATGGTCGACAGCTGCCAGGTCCGCCCGATCGCGTCCTTCGCCTGGACGGAGATCTTCGGGCCGTAGAAGGCGCCGCCTCCGGGGTCCATGACCAGCTCGAGGCCCTGCTTCTCCGCGGCCTCGCGCAGCAGCCCGGTCGCCTGCTCCCATTCCTCGTCCGTGCCGATCGCCTTGCCCTCGGGGCGAGTCGACAGCTCGAGGTAGAAGTCGGTGAGGCCGTAGTCCCGCAGCAGGCCGAGCACGAACTTCAGGGTGTTGTCGAGCTCCTCCGGCAGCTGGTCACGGGCGCAGAACAGGTGCGCGTCGTCCTGGGTGAGCCCGCGCACCCGGGTGAGGCCGTGCACGACGCCGGACTTCTCGTACCGGTAGACCGTCCCGAACTCGAACAGCCGCAGCGGCAGCTCCCGGTAGGACCGCCCCCGCGACTTGAAGATCAGGATGTGCATGGGGCAGTTCATCGGCTTGAGGTAGTAGTCCGTGCCACCGTCGAGCGACATCGGCGGGTACATGCCGTCGGCGAACCAGTCGAGGTGCCCCGAGATCTCGTACAGGGTCGACTTGGTGATGTGCGGGGTGTTGACGAACTCGTACCCGGCCTCGATGTGCCGGCGGCGCGAGTAGTCCTCCATCACGGTGCGGATCGCGCCACCCTTGGGGTGGAAGACCGCCAGGCCGGGGCCAAGCTCAGTGGGGAAGGAGAACAGGTCCAGCTCGGCGCCCAGGCGCCGGTGGTCCCGTTTCTCCGCCTCGACGAGCATGTGCTGGTAGGCGGCCAGCGCGTCCTTCGACTCCCAGGCGGTGCCGTAGATGCGCTGGAGCTGCGGGTTCTTCTCGCTGCCTCGCCAGTAGGCGGCGGCGGACCGCTGGACCGCGAACGCCGGGATGTGCCGGGTGGTCGGCACGTGTGGGCCGCGGCAGAGGTCTTTCCAGCACAGCTCGCCGGATTTGGCGTCCAGATTGTCATAGATCGTGAGCTCGCCCTCGCCGACCTCGACGGAAGCATCGGAGTCGTCGGCCCCGCCACCAGCCCCGGCGCCCGACTTCAGCCCGATCAGCTCGAGCTTGTAAGGCTCGTCTGCGAGCTCGGCGCGCGCCTCGTCGTCGGTGACGACCCGGCGGGAGAACCGCTGGCCGGCCTTGACGATCTCGCGAGCGCGCTTCTCGATCGCCTTGAGGTCCTCGGCCGAGAACGGCTTCTCGACGTCGAAGTCGTAGTAGAAGCCGTTCTGGATGGGCGGGCCGATCCCGAGCTTCGCGGCCGGGAACAGGTCCTGCACCGCCTGGGCGACGACGTGCGCGGTCGAGTGCCGCACGATCGCCCGGCCGTCCGGCGAGTCGACGGTGATCGGCTCGACGACGTCGCCGTCGGCCAACACGTAGGCGAGATCACGCTGCTTCCCACCGACCCGGGCGGCGATGACCGCCCTGTCGGCCGCGAACAGGTCCGCCGCCGTCGTCCCCGTGGTGACCACCCGATCATCCCGCTGCTCGGCATGCTGGACGGTCACACGGAGGTCGGACACCGGTTTCTCCTGGTCTGGCGCCCGGGCCGCTGCCCGGGTCGACGTGGGTGGCGTGGAATGGGATGGGTCGGTCTGGGCGAAGCGGACGCTGTCCTACCCGCCACGTGCGAGTGTCATAGCTGTCCGAGTGTCATAGCTGCCACAGACGCCTGTCACGGCGTTTTCGCCCCGCTCGCAGATGCTACTCCGGACTACGCGCCATCAGTGGCCGACGTCACTACACAGGGTGATACCGCGCTGGCCGGCTGAGCGGCCGGGCGGGTGCCGATGCCCTGGAGAACGGTGTCGACGACCTGGGCGATCCTGGTGCCGCTCACCTCGCTGTATCCGGTCGTGTACTGCCGATAGGCGACCGAGCCGACCAGCATGTCGGTGACCAGGTCGATGTCGAGGTCCGCCAGCAGCTCGCCGGCGGCGATGCCGCGGGCCAGCACCTTCGCGGCCTGCTGACGGAAGGGCTCCATCACCTGCTGGCGATAGGTCTCGAACAGGTCGGGGTGGGCGTCCTTCTCGGCCAGCAGCCGCGGCATGATCCGGCCGGCCAGCGTCTGCAGGTTGTGCCGGCGCACGGTGTTCAGCCAGGCGACGAGGTCGTCACGCAGCGACCCGGTGTCGACCGGCTCGGCCGTCTCCACCAGAGTGGCCAACGCATCGGCCACCAGGGTGTTCTTCGTCGACCAGCGCCGGTAGAGGGTCGCCTTGCCGACCTTGGCCCGCGCGGCGACGGCCTCCATCGACAGCCCGGTGAACCCGGCCGTGGCGAGCGTCTGCAGGGTGGCCTCGATGATCGCGCCGTCGGCACGCGCGTCCCGCGGCCGGCCCGGCGGCCGGACGCCGGAGGGCGGTCGGTCGGGCCGGACACGTGGCCCCGGCCGGTCTACCTCCGCGGCCGTCACAGACAGTCACCTAGCGGGCTGGCCACGGCCGCCAGTCCCGACCTGCCCACGGGTCTTTGTCGGCTGGACGTCGCTCTCACCGGTCTCCCTCACTCGCCAGCCACCCGGCCAGCCGTTCGCGGCCACTCCCCGCCGACCAGGAACACCCGCCGTGGGAGGCGTGCCTCCAGGCCGGACATGGCGCGGCGGACGGCAAACCACCAGCGAGAGCGCTCCGCGGCCGCCAACCTCCGTGACCCACCCCAGCCGGCCTCCGTGACCCACCCAGCCGGTCGCACCGCCGTCCGCGCCGCCCCAGCCGCGCGATCGTCGACGTCACCGCCGGCTCCCATTCTTTCAAGATCGGAGCGTACGGGGGAGCCAGGTGGCACGCATTCGGTCGAGACCGCGACTCACGGAACATCTGCGCAGGTCAGCGCCAGAACGATGCCGGGCTGGCAAATGGCACGGAGCGGCCCTGTGAGCCACCAACCACTTTCGGGGGAACGGTCGGGGGTGGCAGCATGAGACCGACGCCGGGACGCGCGACGCGCCCGGACGGACACCGAGGAGTCTCCATGAGCAACTCCACTACTCACTGTCACTCCCACTCCGAGGCGGCGACGCTCTACGGCGCGCCGACCAGCTCCGCGGCCGAGGCCGCCGGGCCGAGATCCGTGGCCCGCCCGCGCCGCCGCACGACCGTGCGCGACCTCGCGGCCTGCAAGGACCGCGGCGAGAAGTGGGCGATGCTCACCGCCTACGACTACACGACCGCGTCGGTCTTCGACGAGGCCGAGGTCCCGGTGCTGCTGGTCGGCGACTCGGCGGCGAATGTCATCTACGGCTACGACACGACCGTCCCGGTCAGCGTCGACGAGCTGCTTCCGCTGGTGCGCGCGGTCGTCCGCGGCGCACCACATGCCATGGTCGTCGCCGACCTGCCGTTCGGCTCCTACCAGGCAAGCCCGGCGCAGGCCCTCGAGACGGCCGCGCGGTTCCTCAAGGACGGCGGGGCGCAGGCGGTCAAGCTGGAGGGTGGCGCCAGGGTCGCCCCGCAGGTCGAGCTGCTGGTGTCAGCGGGCGTGCCCGTGATGGGGCACCTGGGCTTGACGCCGCAGAGCATCAACACGCTCGGTGGCTACCGGGTACAGGGCCGCGAGGACGCCGGCGCGGCGCTGCTCGCCGACGCGCTGGCGCTCGAGGCGGCCGGGGCCTTCGCGGTCGTGCTGGAGGTCGTGCCGTCCGACGTCGCGGCCCGGATCAGCAAGGCGCTGGCGATCCCGACCGTCGGCATCGGCGCCGGCTCCGACTGCGACGCCCAGGTGCTGGTCTGGCAGGACATGGCCGGCCTGTCCGCCGGCCGGGCACCGCGCTTCGTGCGCCGCTTCGCCGACCTGCGCTCGTCGCTGCTCGACGCCGTGCACACCTACGTCGACGACGTCCGCGACGGCCGCTACCCCACCGTCGAATACGCGTACGAATAGGAGGCCCACCTCCGCGGAGGCCCGCCCCGGAGCGCGGCAAAGTGGCCCCGTGATAGCGCAGCTTCGGGTTGGTGACGTGCAGCGGCAGGCAACCGACCTGGGTGCGTAGGCGCGCCTCCGCGGAGGCCCGGCCCACGAGCGAAGCGACGTGGGTTGGGCCGCAGCGGAGGTCGCCGGAGCACCCGTCCGCGGCGAAGTAGCCCTCGTGATAGCGCAGCTTCGGGTTGGTGACGCGCAGCGGCAGGCAACCGAGCTGGGTGCGTAGGCGCGCCTCCGCGGAGGCCCGGCCCCGGAGCGAAGCGACCGGGGTTGGGCCGCAGCGGAGGTCGCCGGAGCACCCGTCCGCGCAGGAGGACGCCGCGCGGAGGTCCCTTCCGAAGCGAAGCGAGGAAGGGGCCGGAGCGCGGCGCCCGCACGGAGCGGACCAATGTCACAGCGCAGCGGCGAGCTGGCTCCGGAGTACCGTCGGCGCCTCGGCGAGAGAGGGGCCATACCAGGTGAGGTGGCGGCCCGAGACGCACGCCGCGGGTGCGTCGAAGGCCTCCGGGCCGTCGTCGGGACTGAAGGCGTAGGGCTCGTCGGGCAGCACGACCAGGTCATGCGGTGGCAGGTCGGCGATGGTGACACGCGGGTAGCGGTCCGCGTGGCCGGCGAGGACGTTGTCGACGCCGAGCCTGGCGAGGACGTCGCCGGTGAAGGTGTCGCGGCCGACGGCCATCCAGGGCCGCCGCCAGATCGGGATGACGGCCCGCCGTCGAGGCGGGCGGCTGGTCTGCGGCAGCGGCTCGCGCCAGACCGCGATAGCCTCCCGCAGCCAGGAGGGCCGGGCGAGGCCGCAGCCGAGCCGCAGGAGCCGGTCGAGGCTGTCCAGGGCCGCGGGGACGGTCGTCGGCGCTGTCACCCACACGGCGAGCCCGGCGGCGCGCAGCGCCGCGAGGTCGGGCTCCCGATTCTCCTCGGCGTTCGCGACCACCAAGTCGGGCGCGAGGCAGACGATCGCGTCGACGTCGGGATTCTTCGTGCCGCGTATCCGGGTGACGTCGAGATCACCCGGATGCGTGCACCAGTTCGTCGCCCCGACGAGCAGGCCTGGCGCGCTGGCGGCGATCGACTCGGTCAGGCTCGGCACGAGCGAGACCACTCGTTCGACCCGCGCCGGCATCGCCACCGCCAGTCCGAGGTCGTCCCGCACTGTCGGGCCTACGGACATCGTTGCCACTCCCCCGACGATGTTCTTGAATCTCGGTCGAGCCGCCGGGTCAGGCCTGGTGCGGAACGTCGGTGATGCGGATGCCCGCGTGGGCCTTGTAGCGGCGGTTCATGGAGATCAGGTTCGCGGTGAAGGCCTCGACCTGGCCGGCGTTGCGCAGCTTGCCGGCGTAGATGCCGCGCATGCCGGGGATGCGCTCGGCGAGTGCCTGCACCACGTCGGTGGCGGCACGGTCGTCACCGAGGACGAGGATGTCCGTGTCGACCTCGGCGATCGTCTCGTCCGCGAGCAGCACGGCCGAGACGTGGTGGAAGGCGGCGACGACCGTGCTGTCGGGCAGCAGGGCGGCGGCCTGCTGCGCGGCGCTGCCCTCGGCGACCGGCAGCGGGTACGCACCGCCCTTGTCGAAGCCGAGCGGGTTCACGCAGTCAATCACGATCTTGCCGGCGAGTTCCTTGCGCAGGCTGGCGAGCAGGTCCCCGTGCCCCTCCCAGGGCACCGCGATGATCACGATGTCCGCCCGCTCGGCAGCGCCCGCGTTGTCGGCGCCCTCGATCGTCCGGCCCGGCGCGGACAGCTTGGCGGCCGCCTCCTCGCCCCGCTCGGCCGACCGCGAACCGATGACCACCTTGTGGCCAGCCGCGGCAAACCGGATGGCGAGACCACCGCCCTGCGGCCCCGAGCCGCCAAGGATGCCGATGGACAGGGAGGCGACGTCCTGCACGTCTTCAGATGAACTCACGACCCCATCGTGCCCGACCTGGCTTTCACGCGCCCTCAGCCGGCAGGCTCGCTGCTGTGGACTGTGCCACCGCCCTGCGGACGCGGAGGGCACCGTCCCAGACCTCCACACGGCGGACCTGCCGGCCGCCGGTCGATGAGGACGACGGGAGCGACAGGGACGACGGGGACCCCGTTGGCGCCGACGAAGTCCGATGAGGGACCATAGAAGCATCAACACACCAGCTACACGGTTGAACAGCATTCTTTCGCACACGTCGGGCGGGTTTCGCGGGCCGTGGCGGCCAGACAGCCCCGCACCTAGGAGTGGCAGCTAGTGACCATCACGTTTCCGGCGCCACTCCACGGGGCCCGGCAGGGGCATGAGGCGATCCCATCGGGGAGGGTAACCGTAGGTAACGGTATGGTACCGATGCGCGAGATGCCGCGTATCGGGTCCAACCCCCCGCGTGCGGCGGGTGAAGATGGGCCGTACCGTTCGGGTTCATACACATCATCCGAATTTTCGGAGTCAGGCGGGAGAGGTCGGGCAATGGCGGACGTGTCGGTTCGCTTCGCGATGACGAACGACAGCGAAGTGGTCCTCAACCTGTCGCTTCCGCAGGCGCTGCGCCTGATGGAGGCAATCGCGCGCAAGGTCGGCGAGACGCTGGCCGAGCGCAGCGGCCCCCCCGGAGTGGGCGGTGTCGTGCCAGCCCCGCAGATCGCGAACGGCATGCCGAGCCTCGGCCCGTACTCCCCGGCCTGACGCTCGCTTCGAGGTCCTCGTCGGCGCGCGGCAGTGCCCACGGCATGCCGCGGGCGGGTGGTCCGACGCCCGCGGGCTGGGCCGCGGAGCCCTGCGGAGCCCTTCCGACGGACCCGCCGCGGTCGCGTGCCTGACCGCGACCGGTCGGCATCTCCCGCTCGGCCCGGCCGTACCTGCGCACGCCCAAGCCGCGGCCCGGCTGCCGGTCTAGACCAACTGGCCGGGGCTCGCCCCCAGGGGGCCGGATCCAGGCCGGGGCGCCAGCGCCCGCGTCGGGCTCAACGCGCCGCGCGAGCCGGCGTCATCAGGAATACCTCCGGCGTCCCGCGCCCGCGGATGCGCCGCCGCGTACACCTCCCGCAACCGGTCCACGGTCACCAGCGTGTAGATCTGCGTGGTGCGCACCGAGGCATGCCCGAGCAGCTCCTGAACGACTCGGACGTCCGCACCGCCGTCGAGCAGGTGCGTCGCGAACGAGTGCCGCAGCACGTGCGGGGAGACCCCTTCGATCCCGGCCGCCACCGCCGCCGCCCGCAGGGCCGACCAGGCGCTCTGCCGGGACAGCCGGCCGCCGCGCCGGGACAGGAACACGGCCGAGCCGGAGACCGGCGTCACCAGCGCCGGCCGACCTCGGCCCAGATAGGCCGACAGCGCCACGACCGCGCACCGCCCGAGCGGTACCACCCGGTCCCGGCCCCCCTTGCCGTGTAGTCGCACCGCAGCGGCCGCCGGGTCCAGGTCGAAGTCGTCGAGGTCGAGGCCGACGGCTTCGGAGATCCGCGCTCCGGTGCCGTACAGCAGCTCCAGCAACGCCGTCGAGCGCAGCCTGCGAACCAGCTCCGCCCGGTCCCCGGCATCCCGGATGCCGTACGGGCCGCCGCCTACCCCGCCGCCATGGCGGGCCTCGGCGTCGGCCTCGGTTCCGCGGGCCTCGTCCGCTTCCTCGCCGGAGTCCGGGATGCTAGCAGGACCGCCGGAGGCTGCAGCGAGCACCGCGAGGACCTGGTCGACGGTAAGCGCCTTGGGCAGCCGCCGCGGCGGGGCGGGTGGGCGAATCGGCTGGGACACGTCCTTCGCGACTTCGCCCTCCTGCGCCGCGAATCGGTGCAGTGAACGGACTGCGACCAGCATCCGGGCGACCGACGCGGCGGCCAGCGGGGGGTGCTCATCGTCCCCGTTACGCAGCGCCGAAGCGAACTCCCCCAGCGTCACTTCCTCGACATCGGTCAACGAGAGAACGCCACGTGCACCCAAGTACTCACGGTAACGACGCAGGTCTCTTTCGTAGGCAAGAACTGAGTTGCGGGCAAGGCCACGCTCGCCGACGAGGTGATGGATGTAGCGGGCGGCCAGCTCGCCCGGATCCGCCGAGTAGGTCACGTCCACTGCCGACCCGCGCCCCCGCGGCCACGCCTCCGCCAGACGGGATTCATTCCGACGACGATCGGCGCCCGGATGTCAGGCTCACCGCGGCCCCAGCCCTCGGCAGCGGAAACGCCCGACCTGCCTCCGGCGCCGGCAGCACGAGAACCGGCCGCGGCACGGACCGCCGCGTGAGAGCCCGTGGCGTGAGAGGTCGTGGCGGAGTCGAGGGCGTGGGCCTTCATCATCAGTCCGAATAGTAGGACCTTCCGCCGACAGTTCTTGACAAGCGGAGTCCGCGCAGCGCTGGCGTGGCGCTATTCTGACGGCTTGTGCGGACAGCGTTCGGAACGTCACGTTACGCCGCACACGTCCGACTTTCCACGGCAGGTACGGCCAGGCCCGCAACCTCCGAGGCCGTCGGCGCGTCTTCCCAGGGCGACGGATCCGCGCCTGCACCGGCGACGCCGCCCGCTGCCTGTCCGGCCCGGCCGGCTCAGCCGGCCCAGCCGGCGGGACACGAGTACGCCCGACAAGGCGGTTCACCATGATCGCCCAACGCCGAGTGCCCACCTCCCCGGCCGTCCCGCCGACCGCGGTAACCAGGCCGCCGACCGAACCGGCGCCGCGCGTGCCGACCTCCGTCGCCCTGGCGAGCGTGATCGCGAGCCTGGCGCTCGTGCTGACGGCCTGCGGCTCCAGCGACAGGCCGGCAGGTGCTGCGGCCCCGGTGAAGGGCGCGGCCGTTTCCGGCCAGCCCGGCGGCGGCTCGAACGGCTCAGCCGGCTCGAGCGGCTCGAGTGGTTCGCCGACGCCGACGGCGGCCCCCGCCGCCGACGCTCGCAGGCCGGCGAGCGACTCGCCAGCCGCCGCCAGCGACATCGTCGCCGCCTACTTCGCGGAGATCAACAGCGCCAGTCGGACCGGCCAGATCGCCGACGTGGCCTCGGTGGCGCTGCCCGGCTGCCAGGGGTGCGCCCTCGACGTCGGGGTCACCCTGGGCTTCCAGCAACGCGGCCTGCGCGCCGACACCGACCCTTACGAGATCACCGGACTCACGGCCCAGCCACGGGAGGGGGTTGTGATCACGGTGACGTTCACCGCCACGGTCAGAACCGTCGGCCTGCTCGACCAGGCCGGCCGCCGAGCCGACTCGGCACCCGGCGTGCCCGCCCGCGCCGGCACGGCCCAGCTCGCCCTGACCGGCAGCGGCTGGCTCATCCAGACGATCCGCTACGCGCGGAGGTAGGCATGACACGACGTGCACGGACGGCAACGCCAACGGCAGCACTGGCGGCGGCACTGACCGCACTCTGGCTGACGGCCGCCCTGCTGGTGACGGCGGGCGGCGCCCGCGCGGCGACGACACCGCCCGGCACGTCACCCGCCAGCACCGTGCCCTGCGGCACGGTGATCTGGGCCAGCTGCGACACCCGTGCGACCGACGGCGGCTACCAGTACCGCTACCGAGGCGGCCAGCTCATCCCGGTCCCGATCGGCGGCTCACGGCGGGGCGCCGACTGCGGCGCCACCTGCCCGCCCGACCCGGCGGCCTCCTGCGACCTCCTGCTCGCCCTCGGTGCAAGCCCCGACATGACCGCTGCGGAGCTGGCCGCCTACAACGCCGCGATCGCGAACTGCCAGACCTGGCTCGCCGACCCCAACGGCATCCCGCTCGCCACGGTGCGCGCCCAGCTGGCCGACTACCTGCGCGAGGAGCTCCTCCCGAAGCCCCGCCTGACCGTCCAGCCGAGCGGGCACAGCGTCGCCGGGCTCGCGACGATCGTCTACACGCCGGTGCCGCCGACGTTCACCTTCAACGTGGACCAGCCGGTCATCGCGACGATCAGCGCTGTCCCGACCTACCGCTGGGACTTCGGTGACGGCGAGACCGGCCCGAACTCGCCGGGCCGGCCCTACGATCCGGCGATCTCTCCCCGTGATCACCCCGACGCCTATGTCTCCCACCAGTACCGCCGCCCCGGCACCTACCAGATCACGCTGACGGTCACCTGGGACGGCACGTTCACCGTCCCGGGGGTCGCCCAGGCCTTCGCCCTGGACGCGGTGACCCTGACCGCGACCGCCCCGGTGAACGTCGAGGAGGCCACCGGCGTCTTGACCGGTAACGATTGATCTGGCTCAACCTTCTGCCCCGACCCCGAGCGAGCGCCCTACCTCAACCCCTGTTCCCCGGGCGGGCGGGCCAGGGGCTGTCGGGACGGCGCAGGGTGGTGAAGCCGATGTCGCGGGCCCGGGCTGCCGCGAGGATGCCCATGACGGCCATCGCGTTGGTGATGTCGCCGTCGAGCACTCTGGTCACGGCCTCGTCCAGCGGCACCCGGGTGACCGACATCTCGGCCTCCTCATGCTCGCCGACATACCGCTCGGCGGCGGGGATCTCCGACAGACCCCGGGCGAGGAACACCCGGTACGCCTCGTCGGTCATCCCGGGCGACGCCCACACGTCGACGAGCACCGCCCACTCGGCGGCCCGCAGCGCCGCCTCCTCGGCCAGCTCCCGCGCGGCGGCGGCCGAGGCCGGCTCGCCGGGCAGGTCGAGGATCCCGGCGGGCAGCTCCCACAGCGGCCCGCGCACCGGGTGGCGGTACTGGCGGACCATGACGATCCGTTCGGCGTCGTCGAGCGCGACGACGCCGACCGCGCCCGGGTGCACGACGACGTCACGCTGGGAGACGCCGCCGTCGGGCATCCGCACCAGGTCACGGCGGATCGCGATGATCCGTCCCTGGTAGGGGGTGCCGCTCTCGACGACCTCGTAGCGGTGCGTGCCCGTGCCGGTGGCCCCGGCCTCGCGTGCGCCCACCTCCGGGGTCACGAGGTCACCAGCGCGGCGCCGTCGCCAAGGCCGCCGAGACCGTCGAGCCTGCCCTCGGGCGACTCGGGGGGGTCGGCGGCGAGGTCCACCGGCAGCACGCCGCGGCGCCGGTCGGCGTAGGCGACAGCGGCGGAGACCAGGCCGCGGAACAGCGGGTGCGCGCGCGTCGGCCGGGACCGGAACTCGGGGTGTGCCTGAGTGCCGACATAGAACGGGTGCACGTCGGGGCGCAGCTCGACGACCTCGACCAGCCGGCCGTCCGGCGAGGTGCCGGAGAACACCACGCCGGCGGCGGCCAGCCGGTCCCGGTAGTCGTTGTTGACCTCGTAGCGGTGCCGGTGCCGTTCGGGGACCTCGGGCATGCCGTACTCACGGCGGGCGATCGTGCCGGGAGCGAGCCTGCACGGGTAGAGCCCGAGCCGCATCGTGCCGCCCATGTCGCGTTTGCCGGCGACGACGTCCCGCTGGTCGGCCATCGTCGAGATGACCGGGTGCGGGGTCGCCTCGTCGAACTCCGTGGAGTTCGCGTCCGCCAGGCCGGCGAGGCCGCGGGCAGCCTCGATCACCATGCACTGCAGGCCCAGGCAGATCCCCAGCGCCGGGATGCCGTGCTCGCGGGCGTGCCGCAGCGCGTTGATTTTCCCCTCGATGCCCCGGACACCGAACCCGCCCGGGATGATCATTCCGTCGGCGCCGTCGAGCAGCGCCGCGGTGGCCTCCGGCGACGAGCACTCGTCCGAGGCGACCCAACGGACGTCGATCCCGGCGTCCGTGGCGAAACCGCCGGCCCGCAGCGCCTCGGTGACCGACAGGTAGGCGTCCGGCAGGTCGATGTACTTGCCGACCATCGCGACGGTCACCCGGTGGGTGGGCTGGTTGACCCGGCGCAGCAGCGTGTCCCACTCGCGCCAGTCGACGTCGCGGAATGACAGGCCGAGGCGGCGCACCACGTAGGCGTCCAGGCCCTCCTGGTGCAGGACCTTCGGGATCATGTAGATCGACGATGCGTCCGGCGCGCCGACGACGGCCTCGTCGTCGACGTCGCACATCAGCGCGATCTTCCGCTTCAGCGAGTCCGGCAGCGGCCGGTCGGAGCGGCAGACCAGCGCGTCCGGCTGCAGGCCGATGCTGCGCAGCGCCGCCACGGAGTGCTGCGTCGGCTTGGTCTTCAGCTCACCGGACGGGGCGAGGTAGGGCACGAGGCTGACGTGGACAGTCAGCGCGTTGTCCCGGCCGACCTCGTGGCGGACCTGGCGGATCGCCTCCAGGTAGGGCAGCGACTCGATGTCGCCGACGGTGCCGCCGACCTCCGTGATGACGACGTCGACGTCCGGGCTCGCGAGCCCGCGGATCCGGCCCTTGATCTCGTCGGTGATGTGCGGGACGACCTGCACGGTCTGGCCGAGGTAGTCGCCGCGCCGTTCCCGGGCGATGACCGCTGAGTACACCTGCCCGGTGGTCACGTTCGCGCTGCCGTCCAGGTCAACGTCGAGGAAGCGCTCGTAGTGGCCGACGTCCAGGTCGGTCTCGGCGCCGTCGTCGGTGACGAAGACCTCACCGTGCTGGAACGGGTCCATCGTTCCAGGGTCGACGTTGAGGTACGGGTCCAGCTTCTGCATCGTCACCCGCAGGCCGCGGGCCTTGAGCAGCCGTCCGAGGCTGGAGGCCGTCAGCCCTTTGCCCAGGCTGGATGCCACGCCACCGGTGACGAAAATATGTTTGCTGCTGCGTACCTGCGCCACGCACGCTCCCGTGGTTGGGACCTCGGACCGTTGGATCGTCCGATCAAGGCCTGGTGTCCAGCCGGCATTTCTCAGCTGGCCCACGGGACTTCACAGTAACACGCCAGCTCACCCGCCCGGTTTCACCCACATAGTGGCCTCCGTCGCGATCAGCCGGAGCTTCAGGCTTTTAGGGGGCCGCCTTGTCCGCGGCCGCGGCGGCGAGGAGCTCCTCGGCGTGGCCGCGGGCCAGGGTCGAGTCTTCCTGGCCCGCGAGCATCCGGGACAGCTCGCGAACCCGGCCCGGGTCGTCGAGGGCGGTGACGCCGCTGCGGGTGACCGAGCCGTCGGAGGCCTTGCTGACCACCAGATGCCGGTCGGCGAACGCGGCGACCTGCGGCAGGTGGGTGATGCAGATGACCTGGTGGGTGCGGGCGAGCTTCGCGAGCCGCCGGCCGATCTCCACCGCCGCCCGCCCGCCGACGCCCGCGTCGACCTCGTCGAAGACCATCGTGGCGCCCGCGTCGTTCGCCGCTAGCACCACCTCGATCGCGAGCATCACCCGCGACAGCTCGCCGCCCGACGCGCCCTTGTGCACCGGCCGGGCGGGCGCGCCGGGGTGCGGCACGAGCCGCAGCTCGACGTCGTCGACACCGCCAGGCCCGAAAGCGATCTTCCGGCCGAACATCGGCAGCCCGTTCGGGTCGTCGCGCTGCGAGACGACGGCCACGACGCGGGCCCGCGGCATGGCCAGGCCCGCTAGCTCCGCGGCGACCCGCTCGCCGAACTCGTGCGCGGCCCGCGAGCGCGCGGCCGACACCTGGCCGCCGAGGTCGGCGAGGTCGTCGAACAGGGCGTCCCGCTCGGCGGTGAGCGCCTCCGCCGAGTCGACGCCGCTGTCGAGCTCGAGCAGCCGGCGGCCGGCCTCCTCGGCCCAGGCGAGCACCCCGTCGACGTCGGTGCCGTGCGCCCGGGTCAGCGCGGCCAGGTCCGCACGCCGTTCCTGGGCCGCGGCGAGGCGCGCCGGGTCGGCGTCGACGCCGGCCGCGTAGGAGGCGAGGTCGGCGGCGACGTCGGCGAGCAGCACGGCGGCCTCGCGGATCCGGTTGCCGAGCTCGGCGAGCGCCGGGTCGAGGTCCGCCTCCGCGGTGACGGCCCGGCGGGCCGCGGCGACCAGGTCGACGGCGCCGGGCGAGCCGTCGCCGGCCGCCGGGTCGGCGACCAGGGCGGCGTGCCCGGTCTCGGCGGCGCGGACCAGCGCCTCGGCGTGCTCCAGCCGGCGCAGCTCACCGTCTAGCGCGACGTCCTCGCCGGGCGTCGGGGCGACCCGCTCGATGTCAGCCAGCCGGGAGCGCAGCGACTCCGCCTCGGCGGCCCGCTCGCGGGAACGCTCCGTGAGGTCGGTGAGCTTCGCCCGCACGGCCGCCAGCCGCGCGTAGCGCTCGCCGTAGCGGGCGAGCGGCTTGGCGACCGCCTCGCCGGCGAACCGGTCGAGCGCGGCCCGCTGGGTGGACGTCTTGAGCAGCCGCTGCGCCTCCGACTGGCCGTGGACCGCCACGAGGTCCTCGGCGAGCTCCGCGAGCAGGCTCGCCGGCGCGGAGCGGCCGCCGACCTGGACGCGGGAGCGGCCGTCGGCGATCAGCGTCCGGCCGATGAGCAGGACGCCGTCGTCGTCGAGCTCGCCGCCCGCATCGCGCACGCGCGCGGCCGTCGGTGAGTCGAGCGGGACGACCAGGCGGCCCTCGACGAAGGCACGGTCATAGCCAGGTCGGATCAGGCCATAGTCGGCCCGTCCGCCGGTGAGCAGCCCCAACCCCTGGACGATCATCGTCTTGCCGGCGCCGGTCTCACCGGTGACCACCGTGAGGCCCGGCGCGAGGTCGAGGACGGCGTCATCGATGACCCCGAGGCCACGCAGCCGAATCTCCTCGAGCACGTTCCGAACTCTAGGGCATCAGTGGGCGAGCCGGCACGAAGGGCGCTGCTTGGTGCCGGCCATGCAGTCGTCTCAGTCGTCGAGGGTGAAGCCGGTGATGGGCTCGGGGAAGCCGTTGTCGCGGGCGGCCCGGCCGCGCCAACCCTCGACCGGCAGGTGGAACTTCGCCACCAGCCGGTCGGTGAACGGCCAGGTGTGCACCACCGCGAGCCGAACCGGCCGCTTCCCCCGCGAGACCTCGACCCGCGAGTGCGGCGCCACCGGCGCCGAGCGACGGCCGTCACAGTAGATCACCCCTGGCACGGGCGGCAGCACCTCGATCGCCACCGTCGACGCCGGGGCGAGGACCAGCGGCCGGGCGAACAGCGCGTGCGCGCTGATCGGCGCCACTAGCAGCGCGTCCACCCCCGGCCACATCACCGGGCCGCCGACGGAGAAGGCGTAGGCGGTGGAACCGGTCGGCGTCGAACAGATCACCCCGTCACAGCCCCAGCGCGAAAGCGGCCGGCCGTCGATGCCGAGCACGCATTCCAGCATCTTGGCCCGCTCGGCCTTCTCCAGGGACATCTCGTTGAGTGCCCAACCGGTGTACGTGACCTCGCCGGCGTGCCGGACGGTGACCTCGACGGTCATCCGCTCCTCGACCCGGTAGTCCTTCGCGATGACGGCGTCGACCGTCGCCTCGAGGGCGTCGTGCTCCGCCTCGGCGAGAAATCCGACGTGGCCGAGGTTGACACCGAGCAGCGGGATGTCGGCCGAGCGGGCGAACTCGGCGCCGCGCAGCAGGGTGCCGTCGCCGCCGAGGACGAGCACCAGCTCGACCCCGAGGGCCGCGCCCTCGTCGCGCGGCACCGTGCCCGGCGCGGCCAGGCCCAGGATCTCCGCCTCGTCGGCGAGCATGCGCGGCGCGATCCCGGCCGCGGACAGCCGGTCGAGCACCCAGCGGGCCCGCCGGGTCATCCCTTCCCGCCGCGGGTGCGTGAGGACGAGGATCTCCCTGCTCATCGTGACGGCCTCTCGTCCGCAGCCGCCCCGGCAGAGCTCGCAGCCGGGCCCGCCGGGCCGGCCGCGATCGCCGCCGCCAGCGCCGCCGGGTCGAGTGGCGGCGCGCCCGCGGTCAGCCACAGCAGGTACTCGACGTTGCCGGCCGGTCCCGGCAGCGGGCTCGCGACCACGCCGCGCACGCCGAGGCCGAGCTCGCCGGCCGCGCGGGCGACCCCTTCGACCGCCTCGGCATGCAGCGCGACGTCGCGGACGACTCCGCCGGCGCCGAGCCGCTCCCGGCCGACCTCGAACTGCGGCTTGACGAGCAGGACGAGGTCGGCGCCGTCACCGGCGCAGGCGACGAGCGCCGGCAGCACCAGCCGCAGCGAGATGAACGACAGGTCGCCGACGATCAGGTCGACCGGCGCGCCGATAGCCTCGACGGTCAGGTACCGGGCGTTGGTCCGGTCGAGCACCTGGACCCGCGGGTCGGTGCGCAGCCGCCAGTCGAGCTGCCCGTAGCCCACGTCCACGGCGATCACGGAGGCGGCGCCGGCCCGCAGGAGCACGTCGGTGAACCCTCCCGTCGACGCGCCCACGTCCATCGCCCGCCGTCCGGCTACCCGCAGCACGACCCGCCCGTCAGGCCCGGCCTCAGGGGACATCCGCTCGACGGCGGCCGGCTCGACGGCGGCCGGCTCGACGGCGGCCGGCTCGGCCCGCTCGGCCCGCTCGCTGGTCGCGGCGAGTGCGCTCTCGCCGGCGGCGGCCAGCGGGGGGACACCGAAGGCGGCGAACGCGCCCAGCAGCTTCTGAGCGCCGCGAGAGGCGAAGCCGGGGTCGTCGCCGCCGGTGACGGCAATCGAGATGGCGCCGTCGACCATCGTCGCGGCCTTGGTCGCCACCTGACCGGCGACCAACACCCTCCTGGCGGCGATCACCTCGGCGGCCTGCTCCCGTGACCGGGCAAGGCCCCGGCGGACCAGTTCGCCATCCAGTCGCATCCTGCGCGTCACGGCTACCACTCGCTCACCGTGACCCGGGAGCGGGCCGGGGCCCGGGCACCGCCGGGCCGGGACGTGCCGCGGCCGGGGCCGCCTGCTCGGCGCCGTCGGCCGCGTCGAGCTGGGCGAGGGATCCCACGAGCAGCCGATGGACATCCTCGAAGACAGCCACGTGCTCGGCCACTGGCAGCCTAGGCAACGCCGCCAGCCGGGCGGAGGCGTCGCGCACGCCTTCGTCCCCGGTCTCGCCCGGCGGCGTGGAGCCCGGACTGGCCGCTCCCGGCTCGATGGTCACCAGTCCAGCCTCCCGCGGTCGATGTCCGGCAAATCGGAACGTACCGGCGTCCATGCGGCGCCCGAGTCATCTGGACCGCCCTAGCCGCGCCCGGCCGTCGCCAACCAGTGTCGCGTACGGACGCCCGGAGCCTGTGCCTGGCCGGCCAGGCACGGAACACCACGAGCCGGGCGAACCGTGGACCACGGCATGCCGAGCCGGCGTTCGCCACCCGCTCCTGCCGGGCGAGGACGGCCATGACCAGGTAGGACGGTAGCGGCACGCCGCGCCGGCCGGCCGCGGCCACCGGCAGCGTCCAGCGGGCGTGAGGGGAGGTTCACCGTGGCGGATCGACAGCAGTGCGAGGCCGCGCTGCGCGGGCTCGCGGCCCGCCTCGACCAGGTTGCCGCACGCGAGGGCCGCTCGCCGCGGGCGCCGGACCGGACGCTCATGTGCCGGCTGCCCGACCTCGGGGCGTCCTACACCGCCGAGCTGCGCGACGGCTGCCTGCGCGACATCGCCGAGGGCGCGCACCCGTCGCAGATCACCTTCACCCTGACCAGCGACGACCTGATGGCCATCACCGAAGGCCGGCTTTCGGTCACCTCGGCCTGGGCGAGCGGCCGGCTGCGGGTTGAGGCGAGCGTCCGCGACCTCCTGCGCGTCCGCTCGCTGCTGTAGCCCCGCTCGCCGGGACATCGGGGTCATCGGGCGGCGACGGTCAGGTCCGCGCAGGCGTCCGGACGGTCCTCGGCGACGCTGCGCGGGGCCCGGCCGGCGTCACGAGCCGCCCAGGCAGCCACGCAGGCCGCCCGCAGGGCGTCGAGGCCGTCGTCAGCCACCGCACCACCAGTCGAGTCGGGATTGCCGGCCGAGTCGGAATTGCCGGCCGGGCTGGGCTGACCTTCGGCCAGCCGACGCCAGCGCAGCGTGCCCACGTCGTCGACCCGGCATTCCCAGTCACCGCATCGGGCGCGCCCGTCAGCGGTGAGCCAGGCCGGTGGGTGCACCCGCAGCAGCCCTCGCAGGTCGGCGGCGAGCATGGTCGGGCGATGGGCCGCGGCAGCGGCGAGCAGGTCGGACGGCGTCGTCACCCCGGTGAGCACGAGCAGGGTCGGCGTGCCGGAGCGGGCGCCCGCCTCGACGTCGGTGTCGAGCCGATCGCCGACGATGACCGGCCGGCGGGCCCCCGAGCGACGCACCGACTCGGCGTGCATGGCCGGCTCGGGCTTGCCGGTGACCAGCGGTTCGCAACCGGTGGCCGCCCGGATCATCGCGACCAGCGAACCGTTTCCCGGCGCAAGGCCGCGCTCGGTCGGCACGGTCAGGTCGGCGTTGCTCGCGACCCACAGCGCCCCGGCGCGCACCGCGAGCGCCGCCTCGGCGAGCCGCTGGTAGGTCAGCTCGGGGTCGAAGCCCTGGACGACGGCCAACGGTCCGTCGTCCGCCGACGTGACGGGAGTAAGCCCCTCCGCGGCGACCGCCGCACGCAGCCCCTGGCCGCCGACGACCAGCACCGGCGCCCCGGTGGGCAGCCGCTCGGCGAGGACATGGGCCGCCGACTGGGCCGACGTGATGACCTCGCCTGGGCTCGCCGGAACGCCAAAGGCCGTGAGCCGGGCCGCGACCGCCTCCGGGGTACGCAACGCGTTGTTCGTCACGTAAGCAGAGCGCATGCCGCCACGCCCAGCCGCCGTGATCGCCTCGGCGGCGTGCGGCACCGCCCCGTCTCCTCGGTAGATCACTCCGTCAAGATCGAGAAGCGCGACGTCGAACCGCCGCGCCGGAGGCACCGCGCAACCGCCGAGCGGCTGCCCGTAAGCCGGATCGATCCCCGGAGCGCCGGCGAGCGTCTGCCCGCCGGTCGCGGTCATCGCGCCGCGCCGCGGGCCGCAGCCGAGGCGACGACGCGCCGGCCCGGAAATCCGTGACCTGGCCGTCCGCGCCCGGTCGGGAGGCTCGCCACTGCGGTCACGCGGAGCGGGCCCGGTTCAGGTGGGCGCGGGCGCCGCGCAGCTCACGGCCGTAGTGCTGGATCTCCGGACGCATCGCGGCCGCCAGCGCCAGATGTTCGATCGCGGTGGACAGGTCGCCGGTGCGCCGGGCTGCCATCCCCAGGCCGAACTGGGCATAGTCGTCGGTCGGGTCCTGGTCGACGATCCAGGCGAACGTCTTCAGGGCGGCGTCGTACTGGCCAGCGTCGAACTGGGCCCGGGCGAGCGCCTCGCGCACGCTGCGCGACCCGGGCTCGGCGGCGCACGCATGCGCCAACAGCTGGACGGCCGCGTTCACATCGCCGTGGCCATGTAGCTGGACACCGCGGGTATACCAGTCGTACACGGTCCCGGCCGGCGAACCCGCCGGGCCCGACCGCTGCGCGCCGTCATCGGACTGCTCGGACATCAGCACCTCCCAAGGCCTGCAACGCCAGACCGGTAGACCGTCATCCGTCCCGTGGCTGCACGGCGTCCGCCGGCCACACCGCCCGCGCCAACCGCCCCCGGCCCACGCCGTGGACCCGCCGAGGCCAGCCGCCCGAGTCAGCGCCCAGGCGGAAACCAGCCTGTGGTCCAGTGTCGCTGCTCAGACGCTCCGCGTACTGCGGTCGGCTCAAGGTCGCCTAGCGGCGACCCAGACCTCCCAGATCGCTTCGCGATCCGGCAGGGACCCCGGCCGCTCCGCCCGGTCGGGGAGTCGCGAAGTGGTGGGGTGCGGACGTGCTGCCCGCCTGCTGTGGCTGGGTTGTCTGGTCAGGGTCGCCAGGTGGGGGCGTAGCGGGCGTGTGAGGTGGGTCGCTTCGGGTGCGCGCCGGTGTTGGTCCACGGTGGCGTCACCGCGGCCGGCCCCTACGATGCGGGCCATGGTTGACGCCGCAGCTGCTGCTGCCGCTGTTCCCGTCCCCGCCGGGTTGGTGCTCGCGCCGTTTCGGGCGGCCAGGTTCACCGCCGCTGCCGGCGCCGCCACGAACCTGGCCGCGCTGACGTCCCCGCCCTATGACGTGATCGACGACGCGGGCGTGGCGGCGTTGGAGGCGGCCGACCCGCACAACGCGGTCCGGTTGATCCTGCCCAAAGACCGTTCGGCCGACGAACCGGGCAGCCGCTACGCCCAGGCGGCCGAGACGCTCACCGGCTGGCTGGACTCCGGGATCCTGGCACGTGACGAGGCGCCCGCGCTCTACGTCTACGAGGAGGAGCAGGACGGCCATCGCCAGCGCGGCCTGGTCGGCGCCGTCGCGCTCGCCGACCCTGACGCCGGGATCATCCTGCCGCACGAGAACACCATGGCCGGCCCGGTTTCCGACCGGCTGGCGCTGCAGCAGGCGACCCGGGCGAACCTCGAGCCGATCTTCCTGCTCTACGACGGCGGCGGCGAGACGAGCCGGATCGTCGCGGCGACGGTCGCCACCGAGCCACTGCTGGCCACCGTCACCGACGATGGCGTCGCGCACCGAATCTGGGCACTGACCGACCCGGCGACGCTCGCCACGATCGCCGCGGACCTGCTGCCGCGCCGCGCCGTGATCGCCGACGGTCACCACCGCTACGCGACCTACCGGCACTATCAGGCGGAACGGCACGCCGCCGGCGACGGCCCCGGCCCGTGGGACTTCGGCCTGACCTTCCTCGTCGACGCGACGGTCTCCGGCCCGCAGGTACACCCGATCCACCGGGCCGTACGTGGCCTGCCGGTCGCCGAGGCCGCCCACCGGGCAGAGGGCGCATTCACCGTTCGCCGGCTGGCCACGGCGGGCACCGAGCCGGCTGACGTCGCGCTGCTGCTCGACGAGCTGGCCAAGGCGGGCCAGGGCGGGCACGCCTTCGCCATCACGGACGGCGGCGACGCCTACCTGCTGACCGAGCCGACCGCCGAGGTGCTGGCCCGCACCCTGCCGGCGGACCGCTCGGCGGCCTTCCGCAGCCTGGACGTGACGGTCGCGCACCTCACCTTGATCTCCGACGTCTGGGGTCAGGAGGACAAGGTCGGCGTCGTCGACTACTACCACGACGCACCAGCAGCGATCGCCGCGGCGGCGGACGCCGGCGGCACCGCACTGCTGCTCAACCCGACCCCGGTCGCCGACGTCACGGCCGTCGCCGGCGCGGGCGAGCGCATGCCCCGCAAGTCGACCCTGTTCACTCCCAAGCCGCGTACCGGACTGCTCGTCCGGCTCCTCGACGAGTCCTGAGCCGCTTGCGGTGGCCGGGCCGGCCCCAGGTCGACCGGCCGGCCACCGTCGCGGCGCGGCCACCGTCGCGGCGCGGGCAGCGCTCAGTCGCCCGTCTCCTCCCCCGCCGGCTCGTCCTGGGCCAGCGGCTGACGCTCGGCCACGGGGATCTCACGCAGGCCCAGATCGCTGAACAGCACGCTCAGGTCCGGCAATCCGCCAGCACGAGAGGCCTGCGGGCGAGCGGGGTCAGTCTCGTCCGCGGCCGGGGCGCCAGCCGTGCCAAGGCGCGCCAGCGAGGAGCTCCCATCGTCGAACAGCACCGGCGTGACGCCTTTCCCCACACCGGCGGGCCCGTCCTCGTCCGAGCCGGAGTCGTCCGAGCCGGAGTCGTCCGTGACCGAGCCGTCCGCTACCGAGCCGTCCGCTACCGAGCCGCGGCCCGGTTCGGCCACGTCACCAGCCGACGTTTCACCCGGCACCGCCTCGCCGTCGGTCGGAGTGCTCGATTCCGGCAGGTCCGTCGACGCGGTGGCCGCCTCTGAGCTCGGGGGTGCCTCCGAGCCCGGAGGAGCAGCCTCTGAGCCCGAGGCAGCCGCCGGTGCTGGCCGTGAAACGGCAGCGGCGACGGCGGTGGCGGTCACGCTGACGCCCTCGCCAACCGGTCCGGCACTGTCGGCCGCGAGCTGAGCGGTCATGAGCTCGTAGGCACGCTCGTCGGCGTCTGTTTCGCCTTCGTCGTCGATCGCCGCCGCGGCCTCGAACGCCCGCAGCGCCTCCACCGGTCGGTCCGCGTCGAGTAGCGCCTCGGCGTAGGCGTAGCGCAGCCGCGCGGTCCACGGCCGCGGCGGGCCGGGACGCGTCGCCTCGTCCTGGAGCAGGACGACGGCGGCCTCCGGCTGCCCGAGGTCCCGGCGGGCACCGGAACCGACGATCAGCAGCTCGGCGCGCCCCGCCGGGTCGAGCGCCTCGGCGGCCGGGTCGGTGAGATAGGTGACGGCCCGCTCGGGACGACCGAGCCCCCGTTCAGCATCGGCGATCATGGGCAGATAGCGCGCCGAGCCGTCCATCCGGCGGGCGGTCCGCAGCTCGACCAACGCGGTCGCGTACTCCCCGGCGTGGTAGGCGGCGATGCCGGCAGCCTCCCTGGTGACGGGCAGCCGGGCGGCCAGGCTCGCCGCGGTGCGGGCGTGCGCGAGCGCGAGCGCCGGGTCGTCGTCGAGCACCATCGCCGCCGCCACCAGGTGACGCGCCACCACCTCGGCAAGCCCGATCGGAAGGCCGCGCAGTTCCTTGCGGACCTCCAGGTCAAGCAGCTCAGGCGTGGCCTCGTCCGGCAGCGCCGGCGCCTCGATCCGCGGCCGGGTCGTCAGCGCCGGCCCCTCGCGATGGTCTCGCGGCCCGGACCGGCGGTCCGCGGTCCGCCCAGCACGCCGCGCAGGCCGGTCCGCCGTGCCCTCCGTTCCCCGCGACCCGCGGTCAGGCCTGCCTGTGCGCGGTGCGGCACCGCCCCGCGTGCCCCGCTCCCCCGACCAGGTCCCAGTCGGCCCGCTCTGGTGACGGGATCCCGGCCGCCAGCTGCCTTCCCGTGCCGGGTGGCCTGCCGGACCGGTCCCGTCGCCGCGTCGGGCGCCTGCGTCCCGGTCGTCGCTGGCGGGCACCGGACGGCCGGCGGTCTCGCGGGCCGCCGACGCCATGCCCTCGGCGTCCTGCGATGGCCGGTCACCGCCCGCTCCGCCGGTCGAACTCGCCGATCCGGCTGGCGCCGCCGGCTCGGACGGCAAGGCCCAGGATGGCGGTCCGGACGGGCGGCGCTCGTCACGGTCACGGTCCGGACGGGTACCTCGGCGGTCGCCGTAGGCGCCGTCGCCACGTCCGCCACCGGCCCGGTGGCCCCGGCCATCGAAGCCGTCGCGCCCATCCCGGCTGTCCCGCCCGGTTCGGCCGTCTCTACCTGGCCGGCCGTCTCTACCTGGCCGGCCGTCTCTACCTGGCCGGCCGTCCCTGCCAGTCCCGCCGTCCCGGTCAGTCGCGGTGTCCGGGCCGGATCGGTATCCGCGGCTGTCCGCGCGCCGCGGCACCCCGCGGTCCTGCCCACCGGCCGTTGGGCCGGTTCGCCCGGCCGGCCGATCGGCGCGCTGGCCCTCACGCCGGCCACGGTCGGACCAAGCGGACCGATCGCGCGTCTGACCATCCGGCGAGTCGCCCGTGCGGGACGCCCCAGGGCCGCCCGGCGCGCGATCATCTCGGTACGACGGCCGGTCACCGCGATCGCCGCGGTATCCGCCGGAGGTGGCAGCGCGCGAGGAGCCGCGGTCCGGCCTGGGTGGGCGGCCCGATCCCTGGGCTCCTCCCCGCTCGCCCTGGTTCGAGCGGCCGGACCAGCCCGACCGGGCGGCAGGCTCGCCGCGAGAGCTGCTCTGACGGTCTGGGCGCCTGGCCCCCTCCGCATCACCGGCACCTGCGGCGCGGCCGGCACCCCCGCTCCAGCCAGCGCTCCCGGAACGCCGCGCGTCGGTCCGTGCCCACCCGGTGGTCTCACCAGACCGGCGTGGGCCACCACGCCCGGCGGATCCGTCGCGGCCAAAGCTCCCCGTGCTGTCTCCAGTCCGGCCGGCCGGACGATGATCCGGCCGCTCGCCCCGTCCGGTACTCCGCTCACCGCCCCGACCGTCACCATCGCGCCAGGGGCGGCCCTGGTCTCGCGTCACGCCCTGGTCATCTCCGCCGTTCCAGGGTCTTCTCGGACGCGTGTCACCCCTGTCGTCGCGCGCCGGGCGAGGACGATATCCCCGGTCCGCCTGACCGCCGGTCTGCCCGAAGCGACGCGGACGATCCGCCGACGCTCCCGCGTCCCAGCTCCGTTCTGGCCGGCTGGCGGCGCGGGCGCCGTGGCCTTCATCGCCGTGACGCTCGCCGCCACGACGGTCTGTGTCACCCCAGTCAGCCGGCCGGCCACCCGGTCGGCCGGCAGCCGCGCCAGGCTCGCCCCGTCGGGCCGCCTGCCCACCGTGGGCACCGTTGCGACCGGGGCGGCCGCCGCCCGGGTACGACCGGCGGCCGCCCCGTTCGTCGACATCACGGCGGTACGAGCCTTCTCGGGTCTCCTGAGTGTGGCCGGACCGGAAGCCGCCGCCCCCGCTGGGACGCTCGTCATTCCCCCGGCGGGTGTCCGCGCCGCCGGAACGACTGCCGCGGTAGCCGTCGCGACGACGGTCATCCTCACGCGACCCGGCTCCCCCCGCCGGACCTCGCCGCGGCCAGTTGTTCGACCCATCACGTGCTGGAGCGTCCTCGCGCCGATATCCACCGGATCGGGCCGGCCCGCCGGTCTCGTCGCGCCACTGCTGGCCCGCGCCTGCACCCGCACCCGCGCCGCGCTGGCCCGCACCCCGCGTCTGTCCTCCGGGGGCGCGCCGCGCGCTCCCGCCGCCAGCGCCACCGCGACCAGCGCCACCGGTGCCACCGGTGCGCGCCCAACCGCCAGCGCCACCGCGACCAGCGCCACCGGCGCCACCGGCGCGACCGGCACCGCCCGCGCCAGCGCGACCACTGCCAGCGCGACCAGCGCGGCGTGGGCCCGGTGAGGATCCTCGGGAAGCCGACGGACGTGTTGGCTCCCCACCTGCGGGAGACGGAGGGACTGCAGAGCTCGACATCGTCATCGCTTCCGATCGGCCCACATCATCGTGGGTTCCACTGTTGACTTCTAGTTGCCAGCCCGCCAGGTGCCAGCCTTGGGCCATGGTCGGCCCGTGCCGGCCTGGAAAGGCCGCTATGCCGTGACGGCCGTGACGCCTGCTACGGCGCGCCACCCCGAGTGCATGGTCAGACGCGGACACGGCAGCGCACATCGTCGACCAAGGGCTGCCGACCACCGTCGTCGGGAGGCCCTCCAGGGTCGGTCAAACCGGTGCAATCCGCAAGCTGAGCGTTGGTACAGGTCTGGCGATAGCAGTTACGGCCGACGCGATGTCGGACGATGTCCGGCGTCGAGATTTCCCGGTTGCCCGGCTTCCTCGCTGGAAGCTGGCGGAACACCCCCGTCTACGGTAGTCCTCCGACCGGGCACGCAGCGGCCGCCACAGTTCTGGATCTCGGGACGACGACCGGCAGCGGAGGAAGGCAGACACCTTCGGGATGTAATGGTCGGCAGGCGGCCGACGAGCTGACTGCAGCCCCGCCGAGGACCGAGGAGCGGCCGCGCTACTCCGTCTCGAGAAGTCCCTGGATCTGGCCGGCGCGAGAAGAGGTACGCGCGCCGACGCCAAGCACCTGCAGGAAGCCCTCGGAGTCCTTGTGGTCGAAGGCACCGACCCGGCTCATCGAGGCATCCTGCTCGCTGTAGAGCGAGTGCGGGATGTCAGTCGCCGCCGCGAAGTTGACCGTGCCCTTGTAGAGCTCGAGTGTGATCGAGCCGGTCGCCAGCTGGGCGACCTCGGAGACGACCTTGCGGGCGAGCTGGGAGCCGAGGTCCTCGCCGTAAGCCTGGTACAGCTGCTCGCCGAGGAAGTCCGACGCGAACTCAAAGATCTTCCTGGCACGGCGGTCGAGAATCGTCTGCAACAGATACTCGTACGCGCTGCCCAACAGCTCCATCCCCGGCGCCTCATACACGCCACGGGACTTCACTCCGACAAAGCGGTTCTCGACCAGATGCAGGTTGATGCCGACACTGTGCCGGCCACCGATCCGGTTGGCGAGTTCAAGGACCTCTGCCGCGTCCGAGACCGCCTGTCCACCGATGGAGACCGGACGTCCCTTCTCGAACACGACCGTGACCAGTTCAGGCTGGTCCGGGGCATCGACAGGACGAACACCCATGACCGGGTCGACGAAGTTGGCGCCGGTTTCCAGTGACTCGAGGACACCGGCCTCGTGGGTGAGTCCCAGCAGATTCGCGTCGGTTGAGTAGGGCGAGGTCCGCGTCGCACGGATCGGGAGGCCGTGCTGCTCGCAGTAGTCGATCATCTCCTCGCGCCCGCCGAACGCGTCGAGGAAGGTCTGATCGCGCCAGGGCGCATAGACGGACACGCTGGGAGCCAGCATGTTGGGGACGAGCTGGAACCGCGCCTGATCGTTGCCCCGGCCGGTCGCACCATGGCTCAGGATTTTGATGCCGCGTTCAAGGATGTGCGGCAGCACGCCGCGGATCGTGACGTACCGGCCGAGGGGGGTGGTGTTCCAGTACCGGCCCTCGTATCGGGTCAGGCCCTGCACCGCCTGGATGCCAGCCTCACCCATCTCCGTGCTGAGTGGCACGATGACGGCCTCGACCGCGCCGCAGGCCTTCA